>Ga0172373_10000624_pt1 | contig 57906 bp, 60 predicted proteins | sample Lak10m_2_FD_114546 | JGI IMG/M metagenome (GOLD analysis project Ga0172373, IMG submission 114546) | Freshwater microbial communities from Kabuno Bay, South-Kivu, Congo - kab_092012_10m | ecosystem: Environmental > Aquatic > Freshwater > Lake | place: Democratic Republic of the Congo... | reverse complement strand
TTGCTTCTATCGCAACCTTTGCCTTGAACTTGGCTGTAAACTTCCTTCTGGTGTTTTTCATGACAGGTAATTTAAACATTATTTGTACTTAAATTTCTGCCCTAATATTGGGGAGCATTACAGTTGATCGAGAATTTTATTTTGGCCTTTACTTCATATGATTTGAAATATATCAGTTCAATTTTAGCCAATGATGGTATCTTTTTTGGATACAATAAAGTGAAGGGCATGTCTATTTTATTTTCCTTATTGCGAGGGGAAAAGGCCTTGTCAAGTTACCCGATTGTCAATGTCAATAGGGGAGTTTCCTTGGGTAAATATCCGGGAAGTGAGGTAGTTGAATTTAGATTTGCTGAAAACTATTACGATATATTACCTGCAGACCAGTGGGATGAAGTTCCTGCTTTCGGTAGTTCGCCAGTTAACACCTACAAAGAGGTCGTTATCCGGTTTGTTTTTGTATTTAAAAATGAGAAAATTTCTCGTTTAGACTTAGCTAAACACATTACGGATCGCCACGAGGAGTTTGAACAATTGAATTAATCGAGTCGTCCGATTAGGCACGGTTGGATGGTTTTAGCTCACGTAACCCATAAATAACTGGATACAGGTATTGATTTTTAAGGTCTAATTTGGCTTATAGCTGTTTTGTAAGGTCGCTCAAATATAGATGTTCCATGACAACCTAATTTTTGTTTTCGGTTCTTGAAGTTTTCTATACGTTCCAGTGGGTTGGGGTGTGTGCTAAATAATTCTGGTGCTTTGGATTCGTCTTGTTTCGAAATTTTTTCAAAGAAGCCTGATCCAGCACTTGCGTCATACGCTGTTGGGCACAAGAATTTAACGGCATATTCATCTGCTTCGCGTTCATAATGTCTCGAGTAGCGTAAATTAGTAAGTGCAGATAAAATTTCTTTGGTAACAGAGCCACTTTGCCTGCCAAAGAGAAAGTCTAATACTGCTTGTATACCGACATGCTTGGTGAGTTGACGGGTGCTGTGTCTGCGTTCGGCGTGGGCCATTTCATGAGCCAATACTCCTGCAAATTGGGCTTCGTTTTCGAGGAATTTGAGAATACCTGTATAAATAAAAATATACCCCCCTGGTGCGCAAAAAGCATTGACTGTCTTGTCATTCAATAGGGTTATTTTCCAAGAAAAATCTTTTTTATAACGAAATTCACCTGATGAAAGTATTTTATCTCGAATCGATTCGATGTACTTATACAGTGCCTCATTTTTGGATCTATCCAACACCTTATAGGATGGATCGTTTTGAATTTGATCATAAAGCTCCTTGCCAAATTGTTTATCATCGGCTATCGAGAACCCATTTATCTCTATGGATTTAATCTTCTCGTTGAATTTGTCAGTAAATTCGGTTCCTTTATTCCAAGCCTCTTCTCCCCAAGATTTAATAGTTTCTCCCCAATCTTCATCAATGTCCTCCGTGTTTTCTTCTTTCTGTTCATGCTCCTCCGTACTTGCTCGATCAGAATCATTTAAAGGTGCATTTTGCACGTCGCAACTAACAAAAAAACACGTCGTCCAAGAGATGGTTAGAATTATAAGAAAAGTCTTCACGATAGTTAAGTGAATGATTTATTTCAAAACGAGGCCATAGTTTTCGGAAAACATAAAAAAATACATCAACGCACCTTCTTCGGTCCATGGAGATGAATTTTAAGCCAATTGTTCTAATGATACATTTTGAGCATAGATATAATCGCCATTTTCATCACGATAACAGTTCATGTATTCGTTGTCCCAGCTTTCTCTAACTTCAAGTGATTTATCAGGATCATAGCGAACCGTGACGTCGTCGAGATAGTTATTGTTTTGATATAAGGTAACCTTATAAATTTTGCCGTGAACTTCCTCCGAAATATACATTGAGAATGAGTTTTCATCTTCGAGTGTAATCCATTCGTCTGGCCATTCATCCCATTCTTCATATTCCGGATGGTATTCGTCACTCTTTACCCCAGTGAAAACAATGGTTTGACTAAACCCATAAGTACAAAGGGAAATCAACAACAGTATAGTAAATAGTTTTTTCATGTAGTAGTATTAATAGATTATTCTAAATATAAGTTTTATTGATCAGTTTTTAATTTTTCAGTAGCCATTAATTGACGTAAAGTTTTATCCATACCGTCTGTAGAACCGTCTAAGAAAATAACATTTCCTTTACCTTTTTCAGCAAATTCCTTCACCGATTCGGTCCACATTGAAAATAAAATAAGGGACGTATCCAAATTTGCTTCACGCATCTGTCCTGCTGCTTCTGTCATACCTTTAGCAACTTCTTCCCGGAAAAGTGCAATCCCTTGTCCTTTCAATTGTGATGCTTCTTTTTCTGCTTGTGCTGCAATTTTAATTGCATTTCCTTCCGCTTCAGCGGCCTTAGTTTTGGTGATTAAAAGTGCTTGCCCTTCGTTTTCAGCGGCTGCTTTCAGGTTATTCGAAGCAACAACTTTCGCCATTGATGCAGTAATTTCTGCGTCAAAAGTGATGTCGTTTAATTGCAAGTCGATCAAATGAAATCCCCAGCTTTCAAGGGTATTATCCAGACTATCTTTAACATCCTCAACAATTTCTCTGCGTAACAATAAGATTTCTGCTTGTTTTTTTGTTGCTACAAATCCACGAACTGAACCTTCAATTGTTCTTGTCAGTGCTTGTGAGAAACTCGTGTTATCCATGAATTTGAATGCGACATTTTTAACGGTTTCTTCCTGGCTATCCAACACAGCATAAACTAACATTGCCTTAAAGTAAACATTAGCTTGATCTGAGGTAATCGCCTGAAATTCCATTTCAGCTGCTCGGTTCTGAATGGATACCCGTTTAAACGCTTTTTCCAAAAAGGGTATCTTAACATTTAATCCAGGATGTAAAATTCTGCGGTACTTTCCAAACATAGTCATTACAGCAATGTAACCTTGTTGAACAGTAATAAAACATTGTGTTAACAGCAGCAATGCTAGTCCAAGTAGAATATAGGTTGTTGACATTTGTTTAAATTTTGTCGTAAAGTTTGATTAATGCATAACGAAAATCTGTCAAACTCTTCAAGTCATCAGTGGATTCATAGGAACCTTTAAAGTGTGTTATGTGCGCAATGTATAGCGACTTCATCGCGTCAAATTGTGAGTGTTTAGGCAGATCTTTAAATGTTCTGTTTGAAAGCATGCCTGGCGATTCACCTAGGATGAGACGTGTAAATGCTTGAATAATTTCATCAGTTTTTTCAATGATGTCTTTTTCTTCCATAGGTTAATCTAGAATGTTAGTTGAACAAAGCTAATAGTTTTATGAACTGAATTGAGTTTTATGTAATGAATTTTCAGCGTTCTTAAATCAAGTTTTAAACCTAATGAATGAAATTATTTAGCACTATCCACTTATCTAAAACTTAAAAAAATGAGTTTCAGATAAACATAAAACATTATTTAATTAAAGGTATACCATTTGGATTAAAGCACCCCTTTTTGTGCTGCTATGCGGTCTAAATGCGCCTTATTGATGATTTCCAATTCTTTCACTGGAATAAAAGCACGCGGTGTAATCGGGAAAAGCTCATTCAATTCACCACTGTAGTAAAATTCGAAGCACAAGCCCCCAAAAGTATATTCTTTATTTCCTACCTTAAAAGAAGACCCTCCGGCTTCAGGATTTGCCTTTGGTATGCTTTTGTGAAAGCCGATGTTAAATAAGGTGCCTAAAATTTCAGGTCGCTTGGATAAATCAAATCCTTTACTTTCCCAATGCGCTTGATATTGACGCAGCAAAAATGCGGTGTACAAATAGGAGTAATAGTGATCACCTCCAGCGATTAAACGCTGTATCGTTTTGTGTTTGTGTGCACTAATACTGTCGTTGATTACGTTTGGAAATGAATCATTGACGTTTAGGCATCGGTAAAAATAATCGCCCGGGTAAAATGCACTTTTGGTGTCAATCAGGTTTCGCTCGATACGCAATGCAGTATGTTCCAAGATGCCCGTAACGCCATATCCTCTGTTGGTCGGCATCATGATTCTACTAAAAGGCATGACATATTGCTTGAAACGTTCACGTCCTGAATTAAACATACGCACTTGTTCGCCAACCAAACACATAACGATTAATCGCGCTTCAACACCTGTAATTTTTGCAACTGAATCGATAGCTTTACTGTCGTGACGAACAGCCTTACAGAAATCTTTCCAAACTTTATAATTGGAAAACTCATAAATAGACATGCTTTTGGTCGATGAATTGGCAGCAAGTTGCTTGAGTTCTTCGTTAAATTTTTTATTGTCTTTTAACATCAATGAAGCGGCATCCAACATCCTTGAGGCAATGATGATATCACCTGTTTGGGTGTAGACGTCTTGTATTGTCTTGGCATCAACAGGTTGGTATTTTGCTAGGATACCAATGCGTTGCATCAACAAGCTTTGTTCTTTGGCGATATTTTTCGCGTCAATAGTCATGTCTTTCCCATACTTATCGGCAATTTGCTGAAAATAGCGGTTGTTTATGTCTACATTGCCTTTTTGATTCGACCAACGAAATTTTACAGCAAGAGCTGTAAACATCAATACCAATGCAATCACTGCGAGAATGTGAAGAACCGAGAAATAGGTGTATTTAAAAATGCGTTTGAAAATAGATTTTTTCGGTGTTTCAGTCAGATTTTCAGTCATAAAAACTAAAGTTGGGCGACAAATGTACAAAGAATTTTATTCCTTAAATAGCTGAAGTTTTATCTAAAAAAACGAAAGAATTAGTCGTCGAATTAAAATATATCTGTATTTTCACAACTAACCCAAGTATAATCTAAATGACCTATGAACCTAAAAGTACTACTTATCGGAATGGTAATTCCAGTATCCATGTTGTTTTCGTGCTCTTCTTTGGGTGCTGATGAAGATGAAAACGCAAATGCCTTGCAGCAACGTTAAAACGAGCTATTAGAGAAAGAAGCGGCTGCAAAGTTGGAAATTGAAAAACTTAAACTTGAAGTGGAGAAACAGCGTTTAGAAGCTGAAAGATTGGCTGTGGAAGAAGACAAACGCCGTGAAAAAATGGCAGAAAACGCCAAACTTGAACGAAACTTCGCGGATTATACGGAAGCAGTAGTGGTGATCAATAAGTCTTATTTTTATTCGAAGCCTGAAGATGGTAACGCCTCCACCAAAAAATACCTTGTTAGCGGTGATTACGTTTCTGTAGTTCGTACAAGAAACGGATTCGGATACATCGATTATTACAATGAAAATAACGGTAAAACAACCTCTGGCTAGATAGATTTGCGTGATTTGGAACCTGTTTATGGGGATTGATTGAGTGTAAGGTCATGTTCAGATCTTTTATGATTTAACCGATGAATTATAGGTTATTCATTTTGTTTTCAACTTAATGATAACTTGTCTTACAACGTTTTTGTTAAAATTGAAGTGTGAATAACCAAAGATTTATATTGCTTTTATTCATGATCGCCCTTGCCCCCTTTTTAATGGTAGTATCGGTTAATGAATATTTTAAACCGGCAAAACCTTTTCTAATTCACCTCAGTGGGTCGGGTCGGGTAGAAGCATATAACCCCGAATCGTGCGAGGAGGAATACTGTACTTGGATTTGTCACAACAAGGGGTGCGGTAAAGAGTATGTGTGCGTGCACCAAACAAAAAATCGCATCAACAGTGGTATTATTGAAGACATGTATTATGCCATTCTGAAAGCAAACGGTTTGGATGGCGAGGCCAATGAAGCATACAGGATTACTACTTTGATTACATTAGTTTTTTTGATTCCTCTGTTCATGCTTATTCTGGTTGCTTTAAATATTCGCTTGTATTTCAAGATAAAACGTGCGCAACATGGAAACTAAACTCTACGTCTATTTCACTGATTTTACAATCACATGCGCCAATTTAATGGGGGTTACTTACGAAGATTTTAACGCTTTGATTTTTTGTGTGATTTGGCCATTACTCTTATGTGTTCTTTCGTTATTGTACTTCATTCAACTGCGGAAATGGCAGCGAATTAAGCGCGGTAAGTAAAGGGTGTTGGAAAAGGTCAGGTTAGATTAGGTTAATACATTTATGTGTTTTCTCTAAATGGTAGTAATTAAGTTAAAATACTTTTTTAGGTTATTTACGAAAAACATACAATTGTAAATCGTATGTTTCATCTTGGTCATCGTTGAATACAACAAATCCAAAATCTGCAATTAAGTTGCCTTCTTTGACGGGTTTCGCAAACCAGACAATACCTACCTTATACCATGGCTGTCCGTCATACATTTCATTAATTTCCTCTGAATAATACTCTTTTCTCAGGCCACCATCCATTTTTGTTGAACTCAATCTTTTTAAAGTACTTACACAAGTTGAACCATTTGAAAAATTGGCTTCCAAGGAAAAAGATGTAGAATTTATTTTTTTTAATGTAAAGTGATCTCCATTGCTCTGAGCTTCCCAAGTTTGTGCGCTCGCAACTAGACAGGTCAAAAAATAAAGCAGTAAAAATAAATGTTTCATAGTATTATAGGTTGTTTTAGATGAAGGTAATGTTTTTTACATTGGGCTTTTAAATCCTTTTAATAGGGGTGTTTTTTTTAGTTGAGGATTAATGGATGTAATCAAATTCAAAAAAACCAGCGTGTCGTAATTCACGCTGGTTGTGGTCTTAACCGACATTTTTTCGAACCGCTTTGTGGAGGATTTGAACAAATTGAGCATGCTTTACAAAACGATTTTGAGATTAAATGAAATTCAAAAAAAACGTACTCTTTGTTCTAGGATTTTGCAAAAGAAATGAGTGGTTAGAAATGACCTTTATATCTACAAAATAAAAACCTAATTTACCGTGAAAATTGTTATATTTGAATATATTTTCACGATAAATAGTCATGTAATAAAATGATAAACCAAACTACAAAAGATAGAATAGAGGCACTACTTCAGCAATATTTGAACTTGGCAAAGGGAAATGAGACTGTATTAAAGGAAATAACCCTTGCCGAAATTCCGGAAATGGTTTATAATTCAAATGCTATAGAAAATTCAACTCTTTCGTTGGAAGACACAGAAAAAATTCTTGTAGGTGGAAGTTTAGAGCGAAAAGTAAATGTGAGGGAGATATATGAAGCCAAAAACTTGGCGAAACTTACTGAATCGTTGCTTGAAAAAAACAATACAATACTAAACACCAAACTCATTTTAAGCTTGCATAAAACTTTGCTAACCAATATAGACGATAATATAGCAGGTCGTTTTAGAGTTGGCAAAGAATGGGTGCGTGTTGGCAATCACTTAGGTGCAAATCCGCAGTTTGTTCCTACGCTTATGCAAGAGCTCGTTGATAATTATAACCAGAATAAAATCAGTTATTTTTTGGATGCTGTGGCACATTTTCACGCAGAGTTTGAAACCATTCACCCTTTTGTTGATGGAAATGGAAGAATGGGTAGAGTGCTTATTAATCTGCAGTTAATGAATTTAGGTTTTCCTCCAATTATTATTCAAAATAAAAGTAAACATAGCGAATACTATCCCTTGTTTACACAGTATCAGTCAACGATGAAATTTGGAGGTTTTACTGAGTTGTTTTCTTTACTGTTGCAAGAATCGTTACACAAAAGAATGACCATACTTACTGCAAAAAAAATAATTCCACTTGCACTTTGGGCATCGCAAAAAGGGATAAAACCAAACGTTGCTGCCAATAAAGCCAAAAGACAGACTATTCCTGCTTTTCGAATGCGCGCAAAATGGATGATTGCAGAGGAGTTTACGCAATTGAACTAGGTATTGAATTATAAACAAATTGAAACAAGACTTTTTTTTCTAAATATCCCATAAATATTTTGGTAATTCAAATTTGATTTCCGCTGTTTTCTGTTCTATTGCTTGTTCGATGCGTTCCTTGGAATTTTGCTGATCCTCCAATGTCATTGTAGCATGTGTTCGCATTACAATTTCGACAGCTAATTCTCTTGCTCTTTTTTCAATCATTTGTTCTAATGTTTCGTGCTTGGAAACAAAACCATAAACCAATTTCATATCCATGGCCTTAGCAGCATGATGCAAAGAATTAAGTGTAATGGTTCCATTAACCTCTCGCTCCTCAATTTCTTTAACGCTTTGTGGTGAAATATGCAATCGATCGCCTAATTGACGTAAAGACATTTTTAACGAATTTCGAAATGTGTTTATCCATCCTTTTGAGGGAACGACAATGTCTTTCAAGTTCTTGAAAGCATCTAATTTCTTGTCAGTTTGTTGTATTAGCAGATGTTGTTTGTTGTTTTTCATAAGGCTATAACCTAAAATAATAAATCAAATTTAAGGATATTGCCTTAAATAAAGAAATTTATTTAAGGGTATTGCCTGAAAAGTATATTAAAATGATTTTTGAACTAGTTTAATAACGAGCTCAGGTAACCCGGTGGAAAATGTGGTGTTGGAAGTTGATAAAAGAAAAATAATGTTTTAATATTTTATTTAAAAAAAGGGTCGTAATAAATTGATTTACAATATTTTACGACCTTTAATTTGTGGAGTCGGAGGGGTTCGAACCCTCGTCCAAACGACGAGTTTTTAAGCTTTCTACATGCTTAGTTTGTAATTGATTTTCGACAGTAAACCGGATACAAACACCCAATTTTATTGCTTAGGTATTAAAATTCGATAGTGATTAATACCATCACACCACCTAGCTCATTGGGATGAACTTCCGTGTGGTAGATCAAATGAGCAATGATCAACCGGAAGTACTTGTTCAACTTACTGTGCTTCAGTCGAATTAAGCTCTATTTACATTCCGTAAATTAAGCAGCAAGTGCGTATGACGTGTTGTCAATTATTGTTTGTAGCAAGATATTAAAGAGGTTCACTACAACCCTCTGCATGCTGACACCTAACTACCGCTATCGCTGTCAAATCCAAAAACGACCCCAAAGAACTTTGTTAACTCTACGTCAACTCTGTTCAAAAATAACAATTCGTTTGCAATTATGCATTCACCTTTGCGTGGTCTGCCAAAAACTGACTTAAACCGATATCAGTTAATGGGTGTTTTGCCAAGGCTTTAATTGCTGAGAGCGGACCTGTCATGACATCCGATCCAATCTCTGCGCAATGAATGATATGCATCGGATGGCGAACAGATGCAGCCAAAATTTGCGTATCAAAAGTATAGTTGTCGTAAATGGTTCTGATTTGAGCTATTAAATCAAGTCCATTCGTTGAAACATCATCTAATCTTCCTAAAAATGGTGAAATGTAAGTCGCACCAGCCTTAGCCGCTAATAAGGCTTGTCCGGCAGAAAAAATCAATGTGCAATTTGTGCGTATACCATTATTAGAAAAGTATTTTATGGATTTAATTCCCTCTGGAATCATTGGTATTTTTACTACAATATTCTTGTGTAAAGCTGCAAGTTCCTCGCCTTCGCGAATCATCCCCTCAAAATCTGTTGCAATAACCTCAGCACTTACTGGTCCATCTACCAATTCGCAAATTGTAAGGTAATGTTTAATAACCGCTTCATGGCCTCTAATCCCTTCTTTCGCCATTAAAGATGGATTTGTTGTTACACCATCTAAAATACCTAAATCGTTAGCTTCTTTGATGTCTGCTAAATTCGCAGTGTCGATGAAAAATTTCATAGTCAATTTAATTTTGCACAAAGGTAATGGCAAGAATCAACTTTCTTGTGGTAAAGTTTTAACACCTTTTCCACATGAATCAGGTGATTCAAGGATATGTCTAGCCGTGTTTGAATTTTAGAATTTTGAAGGAGCTCAGTTGACTCTCAGTAGATTCGTTTACTTTTGTGCCACTGACTCCTTTACGAACATATCGACTCATTGGATTGCTTTTATTCATGTGTGATGTACATGCATTTGGACAAACTTTTGTTAATCCATTTGAAGTATTAAAAGAAAAACGTCGTTTCATTATTGGACTCGACAATCGCAGAACGCACATTGCAGGTGACCCCACCTTAATCTATGGGGTATTTGCAGGTGTAAGCTATGGAGGAAAAATCCGGTTGAAATTAGGTGTTAGCGGTTTGCCAAGACCAACAGAAAAGCTACATAATAACGTCTTGTCTCCTTATACCAGTCAGTTGTTTTTCTTGAGTGCAGGGGAAGAATTTGATTTTTTTATCCATAACCGATATCGCTTGACGTTATATGGTCAAATGGGTATGGGTTATAATCAACTCAATTTTCTTCAGCAGCTCAACAGTGTTTCCCAAACCGATTTTATCGTACCAGTAGAATTGGGATCCTATTATGGGTATGATTTGTTTCCTTGGATGCGTTTGAAACTTGGAGGAGGTTGGAGATTTGTGCTATCAGATCAAACCCATGATCTGGACGGTTATTTTTTAAAACTAGGTATTGGTTTTGATTTGCGACTGATGCATCATCACTATACGAATGTTGTGGAAGATTAGTCAAAAAAAGAAGGGTAAGCTACTCGTATCGCACCGCTACAACCTCATACCTTTGCTACGTTCCCGTCCTGGAGGATTAAGAGGGAGCTGGTCGTACAAGACTTACCCCGCACAAAAGTAATGATTTTTTTGAAACACATTCAATTTTCTAATGTGGGAATTAATCAATATGATTTTTTTGTAATTGTGTATTGGGTGCAGGGAACGAAAATGAAAAAGGCCACTCATCGAGCAGCCTTTCACTATAATCACGTCACATGTTATAAGTGCATGAAATCTTTTTTAGCTAACAATTCATCCTCGGTTTCTCTATAATCTGGATCATCCACACAACAATCTACTGGGCAAACTTCAGCACATTGCGGGGCATCGTGAAAGCCCATGCATTCCGTACATTTATCATGAACAATATAATAAACATCCATGTTTCTCGGTTCATGTGTGTCATCAGCAAGTAAATCGTCACCATCCAAAGTAGTGATCATCCCCGTTAAGGATGTACCGTCAGAATACCTCCATTCTGCACCACCTTCATAGATTGCAGTATTCGGACATTCAGGTTCACAAGCACCACAATTGATGCATTCGTCGGTTATCATTATCGCCATAATCGTCTTTTTGGATTACAAATATAAGTTCAATCTACAATTTGAGTTAGTGGATTGGTTAAAAATTAAAAAAATCAGTTTTTACTCCTTTCAAAAACAGCTGTTCCTTACATTTGTTTTGTGGAAAGAATAGAAATTATCCAAGCATTTGATCGTTTAGGTCAGATTTTACTTCAAATCGGAAGTGGTAATGATTGGCCGGGGTATGAATCGGGTTTGACTGAAGAAGAGTACATTTCGTTTCAAAGGGTAGTCAATCAGCAAGTACTGCATAACGGTTGGTTTACTAAAGATCACGTATTACATGCATGTCAGAGCTGGGGTAGCCAATTGAATCAAACAGCATTAACTGAATTTTGCGGAGATTTTCAATTTGCTATTCAACCTAAAAGAGTAGCCATCATCATGGCAGGAAATATCCCCATGGTTGGCTTTCATGATTTATTGTGCGTTGTACTTTCAGGGCATCATGCTGTGTGTAAACTTAGTTCGGACGATAAGCATTTAATCCCGGCTTGTATTCAGTTATTGTTGCAGTGGAATCCAAGTTTAAAAGATTACATTTCATGCAGTACCGGTCCAATAGGTCAAATCGATGCGGTTATTGCTACCGGAAGCAACAATTCTATGTTGTATTTCGAACAATATTTTGGCAAGTATCCTCACATTTTTAGAAAGAATAGAACGTCTTTGGCCATTTTAACTGGTGACGAATCTCCAGAGGATTTGCTGGCTTTGGGTCAAGACATCTTTATGTACTTTGGCATGGGGTGTAGAAATGTCTCGCATCTTTTGGTGCATGAGTCTTTTGAACTCAATCGTTTTTTTGAGGCCATTGTTCCTTTTGGAGCGCTGATTAATCACAATAAATACGCAAATAATTACGACTATAATAAAGCTGTAAACCTGTTGAATCAAGTGCCACTGTTAGATAATAATTTCTTGTTGCTTAAAGAATCAAAGGAGTTGCATTGCCCTTTAGCACTTTTGCATTACCACCGTTTTTCGGAACAGCAGGAGGTTGAGTCGTACATCAAGGCAAATCAGGATAGTTTACAAGTGGTTGTTGGTAAAGCATATACACCTTTCGGTATAGCGCAACAACCGGGTTTAACTGATTTTGCTGACGGGGTGGATACCCGTTTGTTTTTAGCTGCATTGTAACTATGAAAAGTTTAACCTATTGTTTATCGGGCCTTTTATTTTTTGTTGTCGCGTGCGCAAGTGATCCTTCGCCAGAAAGAAAAAAAACGTCCAATGAAGCAATTGTTTACTCCGGTGGGGAGGACTTTGAATTGGAAAAACAACAAACTGCTGATACGACTTATACAACTGTTCAAAATACCACGAATCTCAAGTTTGGAGTTCAACCAATTGAGTGGGCGAGTGTCAATAAAACCAACCCAGTGGTAAGTCATTTGGGGTATTCATTCAGTTACAATGAATCTCACGAACAAGCTGCCTGGGTAGCATACGTGCTCACAGCGGCAGAAGTACAGGGTACAATTTCAAGATCAGATAATTTTCAGGAAGATCCAGAGGTTGTTACTGGTTCAGCTACCCATGAGGATTATAAAGGTTCTGGATTTGATAGGGGGCATCTTGCTCCTGCAGCGGATATGAAATGGTCAAAACAAGCCATGGAAGAATCATTTTATTACAGTAACATGTCTCCACAAATAAAAGGTTTCAATCGAGGTATATGGAAAGAGCTTGAAGAGTTAGTTCGTGACTGGGCTTCGAAATATGATTCGTTGTATATTGTTACGGGTCCGGTATTTTCTAAAAATATGTTGACAATTGGACCTAATAAAGTGGCTGTGCCGCCATATTATTATAAAATCGTTTTGGATTTAACGCATCCAGAACCCAGTGCAATTGGTTTCGTCATGCCAAATGAATCCTCGTCAATGGAACCGTATAAGTTTGTTGAAAGTATCGATGAAATCGAACGACTAACTGGATTGGATTTTTATGCTAGTTTACCAGATGATCTTGAGTTTAAAATTGAAAAAACAAGTCATGTAAATGCTTGGGATTGGCATCCGGTGCATGCTTCAAGGAACAAGGTGTCAGTGAAAAATCATGAAGAAAACGCAACTAAAAGTAATGCTGAATCCAATTCCGTTCAGTGTTCAGGGATAACAAAAAAAGGTAAACGTTGTAAGAATAGAACTTCTGCTGAAGACGGCAGATGCCATATACATCATTAATGTTTTGCCTGGTTAGATCTAAGAATTTAAAATCGTCCTACTGAACACATTTCGGTTTTAAGCAAGTCAAGAGCATTCTTTTAGTTGGTAATATTGGATTTCTACAAGCAATAATTCAAACACTTTACTCAATAATCCTGTACTTAATATTATGGTAACATTCCACTATTTTAGGAATTAAAACTTTTTTGCTATGTTTGGCGCTTAATCTATAAAAGTAAAACACGAATTATGAGTAACGATCAAAAAGCGCCAGCGGAGGCGTCGAAAAAAACATCAGGTGGATTTTCATCGTTGATTTCAACGATTGTAATCGCAATTGCTTTGGTTATTGGTTTTATGGTTTACAAGTATGTATTTGGTAATCCTGGAAACTTTGTAGAAAATAATCCAGAAGCTGAACCAAAAGAAGGTAATATCCTTGGTATTATCTACAAAGGAGGTATCATCGTACCTTTCTTATTAGCTGTAAACATTACCGTATTGATTTTTGCAATCGAACGATTTGTTACTCTAGCGAAGTCTAAAGGAAAAGGAAATATCGACACGTTTATTTCTAAAATCAAAGGCTTATTAGACAAAAAAGAATTCAGTGCAGCAATCGCTGAATGCGACAAACAAAAAGGATCTTTGGCTAATGTTGTTCGCGCTGGTCTTGAAAAATACAGCCATATCGCAAACGATACAGAATTAAACAAAGAACAAAAAGTTGAGTCTTTGAAAAAAGAGTTGGAAGAAGCCACAGCATTGGAATTGCCAATGATGTCTAAAAACCTTTCTGTAATTTCTACATGTGCCTCAATTGGTACGTTGATTGGTTTGATTGGAACAGTATTGGGGATGATTCGTTCATTTGCTGCGATGTCTCAAGGTGCTCCTGATACAGGTGCGTTAGCAACAGGTATCTCTGAGGCCTTGATCAATACGGCATTTGGTATCTTCGCATCTACATTAGCAATCATTTTCTACAACTTCTTCTCTACGAAGATTGATAGCATGACTTACAGCATCGATGAAGCTAGCTTCACGATTGTACAAGATTTCACAGCTTCAAACAAGTAATTACAGATTGAATTAACAAGATATGCCTAAAGTTAAAGTACCTAAGAGTTCCCCTTCCATAGACATGACGCCTATGGTTGACTTGGCGTTCTTGCTTGTTACATTCTTCATGTTGGCTGCTTCGTTTAGAAATAACGAACCATTTACAATCAGTTCACCTTCATCTATTGCAGATGAAATTGTGCCAGAAAACGTTATTACAGTTTCTGTTGATCAAGGTGGTCGTGTGTTTTTTAATATGACTGGTGCTGAAGCTCGTAAAGAAGCTTTGGGGCAAATGGCAGCAAAATACAAATTGAAGTTAACTGGAGATCAAGCTGAGCAATTTTCATACATGACCAGTTTTGGTTGTAATATGCGTGAGTTGCCTGGTTATTTGAATGTTCCAGCTGAAGAGCGTGCTCGAGTGAATACCAAAGGAATTCCAACCGATTCAACCAATAATGAGTTGAAAGATTGGATTTATTTTGGAAACATTGCAGCATTAAATTCAGGTAAAACACTTTATGAAGAGGCGAAGTTGAAAGGTGGTGAACCAGATGCGAATGACTTCAAACCTAAATTTGTGTTGAATGTTGACAACAAGACTTTGTACGTACACGCACAACGCGTGATTGACGTATTCAGGGATTTGAATTTGAATAACTTAAATTTCATCACGACGTCGGAGATGCCTCCGGCTAATATGTAAGCACTATGGCAGAAATTGCAGAGAGTGGCGGTGGTGGTCATGGCAAAGGCAAGAAAAGAGCCAAGAAGAGTTCTACCCGTGTCGATATGACACCGATGGTTGACTTGGCCTTCCTTTTGTTGACGTTCTTCGTTTTGACATCTACTTTTAGTAAGCCTAAGGTAATGTCATTGGTTTATCCAGCAAAACCAGAGGATAATGTTCAGATCGACCAGCCAAAAATTAATAATGCGATGACTTTCCTGTTAACGGAAGATAAAATCTTCTATTACGAAGGACAGTTCTATCCCAAATCAGCTCCAGGTCCGAAAGGTCCAACTCAATTGAAAGAAACAGATTTTTCCGCTTCAGGTGTTCGTGCACTTTTAGCTAAAGGAAATGCTTTTGTTTTGAAATCGAAGCAAGGCTTGGATAAGAAACTGGAGAAAAAAATGATCAAAGAAGACGATTACCTGAACCTCATGAAAAAGGTTAAAGGCGACAAAGAAGCGTTGAAAGTGTTGATTAAAACAGACGACAAAGCTACTTGTAAAAACTTCATTGATTTAGTTGACGAACTTAAAATCGCTTCAATTGGAGTTATTGCTCCTGTAGAATTGATGCCAAGTGAGTTGGAGTTAATCAAAGAAAAAGCGAAATAACATGGGAGTAATTATTTGTGTAATAGCTTTGGTACTTGCAATCTCGTTGTATGATTATTTTACAACACGAAGATGGCAGTTGATTACTTCGGTTTCGAGGAATGAGTTAGTTTTTGCAAACAGAAACAAGGAGTATGGTGCATACGTTATCCGTCGTGATTACGACAAACGAATGGTAATTATCTTGTTGAGTCTTTTAGGGACTGTGGGTGCAATTTACGGAACGTATGAAATCATCAAGCACCTTCCAAAAGAAAAGGTTGCTCCGCCACCAGTAGACACCTCTACTTTCGCGGTTGCAGCACCTCCAATTGACGAAGATGTGCCACCACCTCCACCAGAGGATATCCCACCACCTGTGGAAAAGACGATTGCCTTTATGCCGCCTATCGTTGTTGATATTCCCGTTGAAGATGAGATTCCAATCCAAGAGGATATGGAGGACACAAAAGCCAGTACGGATACACAAGAAGGTAGTGATGATTCATTTGCTCCACCAGTTATTGGTGAAGATAAGCCTGCAGTTGTTGAAGAGAAGCCAGAGGAGGTTTTTACCTTTGTTGAAGAGGAAGCAGAATTTCCTGGAGGTGCAAAAGCAATGATGCAATTCTTGAGCCAGCATGTTGTTTATCCTGATGAAGCTGTTGAACAGCAAATCCAAGGAAAAGTTTATGTTAAATTCGTAGTTGAAAAAGATGGTCGAGTTTCTAATGTATCTGTTTCTAAAGGGATGGCAGCTTGCCCGAAGTGTAATGATAACGCAGCCAAAGCGGTAAGAGACATGCCTAACTTTAAACCAGGTAAAAATGGTGGTAAGGCAGTTCGTTCTTATTTCCAGGTTCCAGTATCATTTGTACTTGAATAAAATTTTATAGATGGAATACAAAAGGCTGTCTTCGGGCAGCCTTTTTGGTTTATTTAAAACAGAATTATTGAACGTATGAAAGGGATTTCTTATACCATGAGTGCTTCTATGATCATAATGGCATGTGTCCTTTCCAGTTATTTGGCATTTACGGAATTAATGCCAACCTTATTCGGATGGCGAAGATTTGTTTTGATTGGTATACTTTACGGATATGCAGCCTATCGTGCATTTCGCTTGTATACAATGATTAAATTTGACTCTAGAAAAAAAGATACAGATGAAGAATAATTTCCTTTTTATCAGTTTGGTCATCGCGCTACTTGTTGGATGTGATGCTTCTGATAACCCTTTCGCATATAAAAAGAATGCAAGAGGTCGCGGAAAAGCATTAATCATGGTTGATGAATCTTTTAAGCCCTTATTCGATTCGAGTATACGGGTTTTTGAAAGTCAGTTTCCAAATGCACATGTTATTCCTGTTTACAGTGGAGAATCTGAAATTTTGTCAAAATTCTATGCGGGAAAGGTTAGAACTATAGCAATTTCAAGGGATTTTACGTCAAAAGAACGTGCTACGCTAAAAAAGATGTCCTTGGAACCGAGAAGTGAGAAAATCGCAATTGATGCTGTGGCACTTATCGTTCACCCAGAGAATAAAGATACGTTGATGGATGTTGAAACATTGAAACAACTATTGACAGCTGAAGATAGCAAATGGACGTCTACTGGAAAATCGATTAAAATTGTATTTGACCGCATAAATTCGGCAAACTTTAATTATTTACTGGATCTAACACAATCAAACACGTTGTCTAAGAACGTATTTGCGGTAAAATCAAATAAACAGGTTATCGATTACGTCAAAAAAAATAAGGATGCCATCGGCGTAATTGGTTTAAATTGGATTTCAGATGAGGAAGATTTTGAGGCCCTGAATTTTCTGGATGGTATTCAAGTTATGTCCGTAGCAAAGAAAAAGGGAGGGGAATACTTACGCCCTTATGCCGGTTACTTGTGGACTAAAGAATATGCGTTGACACGTGAAATTTGGATAAGTACGATAGGTGGTAAAATGGGTTTACATGCTGGATTTATTGCATTCATGTTTGGTGAGAAAGGGCAATTGTTGGTGCAAAAAAGTGAGCTTGTACCTGCACGAGCACCCATAAGATTGATGCAAATTACAACAGAGTAATTATTTTTGGCAAGCGAATTGATATGTATACTAAAAACACAATTTCATACACGATGAAAAAATTAGGATTTCTTGCACTTTGTGCAGTGTCTTTCACAACATTGAAGGCACAGACCTTGCAGGATGCTATCCGTAAAACGGATAATGAACAATATGCTGAAGCATTAAAGGATTTTAAAAATTTGTTGGTGAAAGAGCCTGCAAATGGTGCTAACTATTTTTACTTTGGTGATTATTATTACGAAAAAGAGGAGTTGGATTCTGCTAAAATTTTGTGGAGCAAAGGAGCTCAGGCTGATGTCGTAAATCCACTTTCTGCAGTTGCAAAAGGGAGGGTTTTGTGGTTGTCTGCCGATCAAGTTGGTGCCAAGGCTGAATTTCAAAAGGCTTTAGATGCAACGAAAAAGGATAAGTTGAAACGTGCAGAAGTTATTCGTGGTATTGCCGAATTGTATATCGAATCTGAAAACAAGAACTTAGATGAAGCAATTCTTTTGTTGACTGAAGCCATAGCTAAGGATCCTAAAAACGAAGAGAATTATTTGTTAATGGGGGATGCGCAGAGTGAAAAAAATCAACAAAATTCATCTGAAGCCATAAAAAGTTATAAAATGGCCACAACGGTGAATCCTAAATCTGCTCGAGGCATAGTTCGTATTGCAGTTATTTACCGAAGAGCACAGAATCCAGAAGAGGCCAATGTGAAATTTAAGGAAGCACAAACTCTTGATCCTAACTTTGCTCCATCGTACCGTGAACAAGCAGAAATGTATATGAAATTTGAAAAGCCAGCTAAAGCAATTGAGTGCTGGAAGCAATACTTGAAATTGAATAACAGTACTGAAGCGCGCTACCGTTATGCAACAGCACTTTTCAAAGGGAAACAGTACTGCGAAGCAATTACCGAAATTGATGCCGTAAATGAAGCTGGTTTTCGTAGCTTTTACACGGAGCGTATGTTAGGTTACTCCTATGCAGAATGCAATACGGATGCTCAAGCTGGACAAAAAGGTTTAGCAGCCATGGATCGTTTCTTTGCAACAGCACCTGCAAGCAAGGTTATTTATTTGGATTATAAAACTCGAGGAGCATTATTGTCAAAATCAGGTTCTGATTCATTGGCATTGCTTGAATACGAACGCGCATCGGCGGTAAGTGAAATTGCAGCGAAAGAATTGGCGGGTGATATGGCAAAAATTTATTCTAAGAATAAAAAGTACGAACAAGCTATAGCAGCCTACACGTTAAAAGCATCCAACACCAAATTAAACATTCAAGAAGAATATGATTTGGGTAAATGTTATTATGTTGGACCAAAGAATTATGCTTTGGCAGACACTTCATTTGCACGTGTAACGCGTCTTTCATCTGCTTATGCACCAGGATATCTGTGGCGAGCACGTGCTAATCTTGGATTAGATCCTGGGAATAAGAATTGGGCTGCACAACCGCATTACACCAAATTTATTGATTTAATTAAACCTGAAGAGAGAGGTACAGCGGCTAATAAGGCTCCGTATGTTGAGGCTTGCAAGTATTTGGCTGCTTATCATAAAACGGTGACTAAAGATCTTGTTAAAACAAAATCTTTTTATCAACTTATTATTGAAGTAGATCCAAAGGATACTGAAGCAAAAACAGCATTAGGTATTAAATAAGATAGCGCGTACTTTGGTTTAATCAAAAGGGCTGATTCGTATCGAATCAGCCCTTTTGATTTTTTGAAACATTAAACTCAGTTTATTCTTCTTCGTCAATATCTAAGGTCAAACGTAAACGCTGTGTGAGTTGTCTGTTGTAGGTTTCAATGAGGTATTTCAGGTAATTGGCTGTGCTTTTTGAAATACATTTTGTGTATTGTTTTAGACGATATTCTACATGTTCCTGTAGTGTGTCAAGCAGGTCTATAGCATGTTCTAGGTCGTTTGCCGCTTCATGTATAACATCATAGTGGTTATCCATAGATTGATCAATAGCAAGTTTTCCTTTACGTCCATTATCAATACAAGCATAGTAGGCGTCACGCATACTAAATGATTCGAGGTGTGCTGTATTTAAAAGTTCAGACATAGCACGTGGGAATTCATATTCCACTTCAAATTCTAAATCTTCTTCTTCTGAAAGCCTAGACTCAAGGAAACGATCTGGGAAACGAAAAGCGTCTTGCCAATTCAGGTAATCTTGCCAGTATCCAAAACGACGCACATTATTTCCGAGGTCAATAAGTTTAAATTTATCCTTATCTGGCAATCTTCTTGAACCACGGCCAATCATTTGATGGTATAAGGTTAATGATCGGGTTGCTCGGTTTAAAATAATCGTTCGAACGGTTGGTTCGTCGAATCCAGTAGTTAAAATTCCAACGGAGGTAAGAATAGCATCCGGGGTGTGCTTGAACCAAGACAATACATCTTTTCGGTCTTTATCGCTAAATGTTGAATCTAAGTGTCGAATTTTAAATCCACGTTTCTTAAAAGATTCTTCAACACGCAACGATGTTTCAATACCCGAATTGAAGATCAATGTTTTTTCACCCAATGCAACTTCTTCGTAGGCAAAAATGAGCTTTTCTTGCATGAAATAATTTCCATAGACTAATTCTGAACTACTTACGGTAAAGTCGCCATTTGTTCCAAGTTTTAATCCATGTAAATTGACGTCGTAAGTAAATGTTTCTGCATCAGCAAGATAGCCTCCTGAAATGAGTGATGATATGCTTTCTCCAACAATAAGTTTGTTGTAATTGTCATTAAGAGGGAGTGCCCTGTTACTACTTAATGGGGTAGCAGTTACCCCCAAGATATTACCACCTTTGTAAAATTGAAAAATCTTTCTAAAACTGTTGTAATGCGCTTCGTCAACAATTACGAGTCCAACACCTTCTATGAAATTTTCATTTTCATTTAAACGATTATTTAGTGTTTCAACCATTGCAATGAAACACTTGTATTCGTGTTGATCTGGTATTTGCTTTACTTCACTGTTAATTACCTTATTGGCAATACCAATTGCTGATAACTGTTTGGAGGTTTGAACGGACAATTCAATTCTATGCGTTAAAATCAAGACTTTTTCTTGCCATTGCTCAATAAAGTCTTTTGCAATTTGAGAAAAAATAACAGTTTTTCCTCCGCCGGTAGGAAGTTGAAAAAGCAAATTGAAGTTTTTACCATTTTGCTTCAATTCATCGATTATCATGTGTACCGTTTTCTCTTGAAACGGATAAAGTTTTTTTGCTTGGTACAAATCTAAATCGAGCATCGGCTTTTTTAAGGGGCCTTAAATTTACTCCTTTTTTAAGGAACAGATTTGTTTTTTGAAAAAAGTTTGCGGTATAGCTAGCTTATTTCCTAGTCTTAGGAGTAAATGCTTTTGAAAAACAAAAAATACTTGGGGCTGTTTAATCTTTTGAATCTATTATTTTTGTCACCAATTAATAGAAACAACTATGAGTCAAATAGAAACTGTAAATTGCTTAATCATTGGTTCTGGTCCTGCAGGGTATACAGCGGCTATTTATGCTGCACGTGCGGACATGAAACCTGTTTTATATCAAGGAATGCAACCGGGTGGTCAGCTCACAACGACAAACGAAGTTGAAAATTTCCCGGGTTATCCAGATGGTGTAACTGGTCCTGAAATGATGGTTCAACTTGAAGCCCAAGCGAAACGTTTTGAAACGGATATTCGTTTTGGATTTATTACAAAAGTTGACTTTTCGGGTCCAATTCATAAGTGTTGGACAGAGGACGGACATGAAATTCATGCTAAAACGGTAATTATTTCAACCGGAGCATCTGCAAAATACTTAGGCTTACCGAGTGAACAAAAATATTTACAACTTGGTGGAGGTGTTTCTGCTTGTGCAGTTTGTGATGGATTTTTCTACCGTGGTCAGGAAACAGTAATCGTTGGAGCGGGTGATTCTGCATGTGAAGAGGCACATTACTTATCTAAGTTGTGTACGAAAGTTACCATGTTGGTGAGACGTGATGAGTTTAGGGCTTCAAAGATTATGGCAGAGCGCGTAAAGCATACGCCAAATATTGAGATTTTATTCAATACTGAAACTGTTGAAGTATTGGGAGATGGTCAAGGTGTAACTGGAGCGCTTGTAAAAAATGTGGTCACGGGAGAAGAGCGTACTGTTCCTTGTACAGGTTTCTTTGTTGCCATTGGACACCAACCGAACACAGAAATATTTAAAGATTATATTGATTTAGACGAAACGGGTTACATCAAATACGCACAACCTGGATCATCAAAAACTAATGTGCCTGGTGTATTTGTAGCGGGTGATGCGGCTGATAAAACATACCGCCAAGCAATTACTGCAGCAGGGACTGGATGTATGGCTGCACTTGATGCTGAGCGTTATTTAGCTGCATTAGAACATTAATTACCAATAAACTAAAGCATAACGATAAAGGCTGCCATGAGGTGGCCTTTCTTATTTTGTCAGTTCTACTTTTGATTAAAACAGATTATTTCAAGTTTGCTTTGATTTTGTCCCAAGTCGTATACATGGTTTCTTGTTTCGGTCTGTTTTCTTCCGGTTCAAGAAGTGGTTCACAGGCTTTTAAGGTTGCATGACACTCGGTTGGTAGGGACTGATAGAGTGCGGTTCCGGCTGTTTTCCAGGCTAGCATTTCTTCAGAGACTTCACGGATTCTTTTTGCCGGATTCCCAACCATTAAGCTACGTTCAGGAATTGCAGTTTTTGCAGGGATAAAACTCAATGCCCCAATAATTGATCCGGCTCCAATCGTTACATCGTCCATGATTACGCTGTTCATCCCGATAAGGCAGTTTTCTCCAATTGTACCCCCATGAATAATTGCTCCGTGTCCAATGTGTGCGCCTTTTCTTAAAATAACCGTTGTACCCGGAAACATGTGAATTGTGCAATTTTCTTGAACATTACAACCATCTTCGATGATGATTTGGCCCCAGTCTCCACGAATTGCAGCACCAGGTCCAATGTAAACATCTTCTCCAATAAGGACATTGCCTGTAACAGCTGCTTGAGGATGAATAAAACTACTGGGTTTAACTACAGGTTTAAATCCGTTAAATTCATAACACGCCATTATTCTTTGGTTTTAACTTTTTTAGCCAGGTTAATATTTGCTCCAAACAAGATGTTGTATTGTGAGAAGAAGAATGCTTCGTCTGCACGGTCAGATTTATGCATCGTTGTACGAATATCAGGCATGTTGATGTAACCACCTTTCCATTCGGATTGGATAAAAAAGTATTTGAAAAATGTCAAACAAACAGAACCTACAATTCCAGCTCCATAACCTGCAAAATGAAATTCATCGTATCGTGGATTATTTAGCAGCGTTGTGTTGGTTCTTGGCATTAATGCACCAGCACCAAACCCTTCATTCAATTGAATACTGAACCACGAAGCAGGGGTTATTATTTCATCATGTCTCCGTACTTCGAAATTGAGGTAGTTTAATCCGTCGGTGTGTTCAAATAAAAGAAAGTCTTTGGCGATTACAAAAGGTTGGTCAGAATAAATTCCGTCATAGGTAGTTCCTGAGTCAGTAATGTAACCATCAATTACAGATGATTGCCCGGAAACCATAACGTATTTCATGTGGTCAGCGCCAAAGGAAAGTGAATAATGATCCTTGATGAAATAACCCAAACGTAAATTGTATTGAGGAATGGTTATATTTTTTGGATTGAAATATATATTGGGATTAAATTTTGATTGACGGTCAGTTGCAGCAACATCCCGTAAGGTAAAATCATAATTAGTTCCATGAAAGTGAATATCTGTATTGGTATACGCTCCACGATTCCAACCCCAATAAAAATAAAATTGACCTTTTTGGTTGAGTTTAAATTCAGGTCGTTGCGCTTGAAGTTGAAAAACTACTATTCCTAAACACGTAATCAAGAAGGACTTTAACATGGTTTGTTTTTTGGATTTAGATATACGCTATTGGCTTGAATAATTTTTTTTGGTGATTTCTTTAATTCGAGCGTTGTAAAATCAAAAGAAATTAATTCGTTACCAATACCTGACTTAAAGCATCCAGAAAAGCGTTTACGGGTTGCGCACCGCTCAAGGCAAAGGTGTTATTGATTACAAAATAAGGCACACCTTTTATACTCAGTTGTCTTGATTTTTGAATGTCGTTTTCTACCAGTGAGGCATATTTTGGATCGTTTAATGCTACTTCAACATCATCGGCTGAAATGCCACAGGTTTGAGCTATAGAAATCAAATCGTCCAATACATTTATATTTTGTCCAGCACAAAAGTAGGCATGAAACAAAGCTTCTTTCATGACATCGCCTTTGTTGAGTTCTTTAGCTCGTTGCAATAAACGATGCGCTATATTTGAGTTTGCGATTTGTACGGTATCAAAGTTATAATTCAATCCAGCACCTTTTGCCATGCGTGCTACATTATCATGCATGGTTGCTGAGTCTTCCAAAGAAATCCCTTTGGCGGTTGATAAATAAGCAATGGGTGTCGTACGAATATCTTCTGGAATACTTGGGTCCAACTGAAAACTGTGCCAGTTAATTTGAATGGTTTCTTTGCTCTTAAATTGTGTTAAAGCTTGTTCGAGGTGTTTTTTACCGATATAACAAAAAGGGCAAGTGAAGTCTGACCATACATCAATAGTGATCATAATTTTAGTTTTTTTGATTTAAAGAAATTGCTTTCAGGTATTTTTCGCCAGAATCCAATTGATCTAATACCATAAATTCATCTGAATTGTCGTTTATCAGTTGGATGGGGTGAATAAATTGATGCGGATCCAAGTAATGAATTGCTACTAGTCTGCCTTTACCCGAAATGCGCAACAATAATCGGTTATCACTCATGACAACAAACAAGTCTCCTGTTTTTTTAGAGCTTAAAAGTCCAGTCGTCTCAAAGTTTAAATTTAGTGCATTCATTACATGTTGTAACTCTTGATCTTTCAAATGGTAGTCGTGTAACTTGTTCAGTATGTCAGACTTCGAGAATACCCATTCGTTTTCAGCATTGACAAATTCGCCATCTAGGGTAAGTGTACTGATTCTGATAAGTGATTCTATCAATTCTGGATCGTGATGAAGTGCGAAGAGCCTAGACGTGTTTTCATTCCATGCTATTTTGTAGATGGTTTCATCCAGTTTAAAGGCATTAGAAAGCTCCAATGAATCGGTTTCCTTTTCGTATACGTGCAGTATTTGATTTGCGATAACAAAAGTTTCTTCACTACTTTGGGTAAAGCAATCTATAACCTCAATTTCGGGTAAATTATAAGTTTGAAACGATTTATTTTCTTTTAATTGATTGATGATAGTTGACGCTGTTGAACCAGATAAATGACCGTCTGGTGTAGTTTGCAACTGATTCAAATGACTTAAGTCGAATGGCAGCAATACTGAGGTAGTTGATTTGTCAATAAAGCAAACGGACTCATTGTATGCTGTTGGAAATGTATGTAAATGCCGCTCAACCCCTTCGTCTTGTATGGTTCGCAGCGTGATAAAGGAAATTGCTGCTGTAATAAAGGAGAAGTATATTTGGCGTTTCATTTTGCGATACCAAATTACTAAATTTCAACTCATCTAATAAAAAATGACGAAAAAATCCTATTGCGAATTTTGTAGGGAACAACAGGAAGAAAATATGCATCGAATGTATCACGATAACGAGTACGGGCGGTGGATAGATGATGACAACCTTCTTTTTGGCAGGTTGATTCTTGAGATTAATCAAGCGGGCTTGTCTTGGTCGACAATATTGGGGAAGAAAGAACAATTCAAGGAAGCTTATGATCATTTTTCAATTGAGAAAATAGCCAAATACACCGAAAAAGATGTCGAAAGACTCATGAGTAATCCAGGGATTGTGCGAAATCGCTTGAAAATCAAGGCAACAATATTCAATGCCAATCGTTTAATAAGTATAAAAACGAACCATAAGTCATTTGCTGCTTGGTTACAAGGCAATATAACTGCGGATTTTGATGATTGGTTGTTGTTGTTCAAAAAGAACTTTAAATTTGTTGGAACGGAAATTGTTAAAGAATTTCTACAAAGTTTAGCGTTAATTGATGGTGCACACGACAAAGACTGCCCGTTAAATAATTAAATATGAAACAGTTTAAGATATTCATTTGCATAGTATTTATACAGTTTGGAGTAAGGTCCCAAATCAGTATGGGGGGTGGTTTTAGCTCCATTAAACCTTTTGGAGGAATGCAATCCTGTATGGGCGTTCATGTATTTGGTGAGCTACCAAAAGATGACTTGTCCTCCCTTTTTCTTCGTGTTGGTATGTATGAAAAAATAAAAGATCCAGTTCTTGGTGCAACCACAGTTTTTGCAATTGATCCTGCGACAAATCCTTCTTACCAGGTCATTGGATTCGAAAACTCGATGAATTATACCGTGATTGAAGGTGGGAATCGTTATTATGTTGGCGATGGATACGACTCAGGTTTTGGTGCTTATGGAGGTGGTACAGCAATGGTGATGTTTAATACAGTAAAACGTACATATGACGACTACGATCAAAGTCTATATAAACTCAACGATTCGGAAGCAATACCGCGGGGATCAATCTTTAATCTTGGTTTTGGTTTAGGGGGTGGACTGAAGAATACTTTTGCCGGTGTTGGAACATTGTATTTAGATGTTCAAGTGAATTACTTGATTCGTTCTCAGCCAAGTAACTCAGTAGCTCAATCTGTTGGCAACTCGCTGTATTCTCCGCTTTTGTTTTCTTTTAATCTAGGATTTAGAAAAGATTTGTATTAATCGAGTAATCATCGATGTCTTTCGGTTTTTTGTGGCTTGAATGGCTAAAAAATCGATTATCTCTTGAATTGATTTATAGCAATTTTCTTTCATGTTTACTAAAGCTAGTTGAACTTCTTGATCGGTTAATTTGTTCGGAGAACTTCTAAAAAGCGGCTTGGTGCACATTTTTTGGATAGCAAGATTCAATTGTTTCGGTATTCTTCCATTGGTTGGAACAGGGTAATTCAGTTGAATATTGGTGTAAATACTTGGATTGTTGTGGTGGTGTGGTAAGCTTCCATCAAAGCACTTATATAGGGTTATGCCCAAGGCAAAAAGATCCGTCGTTTGGTCAACACAATCCAAACGGTTTAAGATCAGTTCAGGTGCAGCAAATCCAAGTGGAAAAACCAGTTTACGACTGGTTTTTTCTGAATAGTAGAACGACAATCCAAAGTCAATGATATTTACTTCAAATTCATTTAGATCACCATCAATAATAATATTGCTCGGTTTTAAGTCACAGTGACAGATGTTTGATTTGGCTAATGTTGAAAGCATTGGCTCAAGTTTGTTGAGCAGACGAAGTATGAAATCATACTGTTCAGATTTCTTGATTTGCTTGAAAAAAGACATCAAATCTATTCCTGGGGCATAATTCCTGTAAAACGTAATCGACTCCTCTGTTTCTTCCCAAGTTAAAATCTTCGGCAATCCCGGTGTGTCAAAGGAAAATTGGCATTCGTTCCTCAGTCGATCAACTTCGTGTTTGTTATTTGCTGATTTCACAAGGGATTTGGCAACGAAAACATTTCCTGTTTCATCTTCAACTAAACTTACCTCACCGTGTTTTTTACTTTTGCCCGTGATCGATGGGGTAATTACCTTAAATTTGGAATCAAGCTGTATCACAAAGCAATAATAAATGAATTTACACCGTGATGCAAATAAATTAATGTTGAGTCTATGAATGCTAAAATATTGATAGCCGAAAGTGGGGGGACAAAAACCGATTGGTCGCTTATCTCGGGTGGATCTTGCGTTAAGCAATTTTCGACACCTTCATTTCATCCAAGCTTATTGTCTTCGGAATGGATAGCAACTCAGCAAAAGGAATTGGCAAATATTTTTGATCATGAAATTGGTAAAATACAGTTGCATTTTTATGGCGCAGGATGTTATGATCCTCATCGTGCTGAAGAAATGAAACGCGCTTTGCAAGTGATGGGATTTAATCAAGTTCAGGTTTATTCCGATGTATATGCTGCTGGTCAAGCGGTTTGGGGTGATGCACCAGGATGGGTAGCTATTTTGGGTACAGGTTCTGTGCTAGCTTATTGGAATGGAAAACAAATCGAAGGTTTATTGGGTGGATATGGCTATTTATTGGGGGATGAGGGGAGTGGTTATTATTTCGGTAAATTATTGATTCGAAAATTATTGGACGGTTCATTTGGAGAAGCAGATGATTTGATACTTCAACAGATTGGTGTTTCAGACAAACGTAAACTCATTCGATCCTGCTATGATGAAAACGGAAAATCATTTATATCAAATCTTGCTAGGCAAACTGCCGATTTTACTGGGAATAGTGTGATTAAGGACATTCATCAAGAAAACTTGCAGTTGTTTTTCGAAAACTATATTCATGAAGATATAAAAAGACTCGGTTTTGTTGGTTCTTATGCTTCTGCGCAAGAAAATACCTTGAATGAATTAAGCGCTTCAAAACAGATTGAACTTCAAAAAGTAGTTGCTCGTCCTATTGATGAATTAACTAAATATTGGGTCGAGAGGCTATTTTAATCAATCACAACCACATTTTACACAATGAATCAAAAATAATGGTTTAAATTTGTGTATTCGTCTACTAAAACATAGTGTTGGTAGAAAATAAATGCAGGGGTCAATAAAAAAGTGCAACTTGCAATTAAAACTTACTGAATAAAATGGAGGATCTTTTGTTAGATGCAACGCCTCAAACGCCTTCCATACATTTCTGTTTTTCGTCAGGAGTGATGGAGATAAAGGGGAGGTCAATTCCAAGCGAACCAGATACCTTTTGGTTGCCTGTTTTGAATTGGTTTGAGAGTTATTTGTTGCAGCCACAACCCTCTACTACTGTTAAAATTGACTTAGAGTATTTTAATATCTCTTCGTCTAAAAGAATTTTGTTTTTATTGTACAAGTTGAATGAATTGTCAAATGCAGGCAATTCAGCATCTGTCGAATGGTACTATCGTCAATCAGATAACGACATGTATGAAGTAGGTCAAGATTATGCTTACATGGTAAAAGTTCCTTTTACATTTAAAGAGTATATCAATCCTGACCTGGAAGTAGCAATTTAGTCTAAACTAGATATCTCCAAGAGCACCTCTTTTAGGGGTGCTTTTTTTATCTAGGTCTATATATTGATACTCATTTTTCGTTAAACGTATTGTTTTGATGATTTATGCATTAAACCATAAATGCTTTTAAATTCTTTACATCGATTTTCTATTAATTTTGTCACATGAGATTGGTTAAAGAAATTCCTCACGAACGATACAAAATTCAAATCCATAATTACAACTCCAAATACATTGTAAAAATTGAGTTGGGTCAATTTGAACAAACATTTAAAATTAGTGAGTTGGATGTTAATTCCTTGGACGAGTTGGAGCGTATGATTTCAACGGAGTTGCTCTCAAATTGCCTGAAGCGATTTGTGGAGATGCGCGCCGATTGGGAACAATCTTTTTCAATTAAAAATTCAGCAGAGTAATATGAAGAAACTTTTGATATTCGGCTTATTGGCCATCAATGTAGCTTGTACAAGTAAAACAGAAACAAAGGTTAAGGTGATTGAGCCCCAAGTGCAGCCGCGCGTTATGGGTGAGTTGAAAATTGCTTATTACAATAGCGATAGTTTGAAGACAGGTTTTACGTATTTCAAGAATGAAGAAGCCATTGTCACGAAACAACAAGCAGCATTTGAAAAAGAAGTACAAAAGCGAACAAAAGCCTATCAAGATTTTATTTTGCAAAGCAATGAAAACCTGAAGAAAGGATTGCTTTCAGAAAATGAGCAAATGCAATTACAGCAGAAGGCGCAGCAAATGGAAAGTTCATTGATGCAATATCAACAACAAGAAGGTGCGCGTTTGGAAAAACTTACGGTCAGCAAATTAGAGGCTATTTCCAAGAAAATAGAGTCTTTTGGTAAAGATTTTTCAAAGGCAAATCAAATCGATGTATTGTTAATTCATGGTCCAGGAGGGCAAATCAATTTTATTGATGAATCGATGAACGTCACAGCTGCATTTATTTCCTATCTCAATGCACATCAGTCTGATATCGAAAAAGCATTAAAGAAATAATATGTTAATTGCTCGACAGAAATACAATGAAAATATTGCTGAGTACATTTTATATATGTACCAAATTGAGGATATTATTCGTGCATATGAGTTTAACGTTGACTTAATCATTGAAAATTACGTTAGGCCGCAACTTCCAGATGCCTCATTCATCGAGCAATATCGAGAATGGTACGCAGATTTAACCAAAAAGATGATCTTTCAGCGTATTGAAAAGCAGGGACATCTTGATGAACTTAAAGAAATCATAGTAGAATTATCCTATTTACACAATACCTTATTAAACCTTTCCGACGATAATAAGTACCGAACCTTGTATGAGGCGGCATCAACATTTATTGAAGAGTTCAAATTGAAATCTAACCTGAAGGATAAGAATCATATTGAGATTCTTTTTCATGCCATGTACATGAAACTGTTGTTGCGTCTGCAGAAAAAGGAAATCAGCGCTGAAACCGAGGAGGCTTTTGACAGTATGCGGATATTACTTGCTTTTTTAGCAAAAAGCTACAAGCAAATGAAGTCAGGCAGCCTAAACTTTTTCAATAATTAATTCAAGTCTGGGAAAATTTTTCCAGGATTTAAAATGCCGTTTGGATCAAAAACTTGTTTGATCTGACGCATCAATTGTAGCGTAATCGGCGGAAATACGATATCCATGTATTCTTTTTGCACCAAACCGATACCGTGTTCTCCAGAAATTGTACCCCCCAATTGGAAAACTTCGGTAAAAAGTTCCCTGATAGCTTTGGGTAAATCGTTCTCCCATTGCTCATCTGATAAATTTCCTTTAATAATATTGACATGCAAGTTTCCATCGCCTGCGTGACCATAACACACACTATGAAGGCCGTATTTTTTGCCTATCCTTTTTACATGATGCAATAATTTGGGTAATTCATAACGAGGTACAACAGTGTCTTCTTCTTTATAAATACTTTGTGATTTTACGGCTTCTCCCACTTTGCGTCTCAGTGACCACAAACTATTCTTTTGAGCTTCAGATTCAGCGAATAAAATTTCATCTGTTTCAAATTGCTCTAGTACACCCATAATTTTTTCGCAATCCACCATTAATGCATCCGGATCAAATCCATCTACTTCAATAAGTAAATGGGCTTGGTGATTTTCTTTTACTTCAATGGTATAGTCTTGTGTGAAGTCTTGAGTCCAAGTAAGTGCATCCCGTTCCATAAACTCTAGACCACTTGGTGTTATACCCGCTCGAAACAATGCTGCGACTGCTTCACATGCTTTTTCTGCGTCAAAAAATGGTACCAACATCAATAAATCATGCGTTGGGTGTGGGATGAGACGAAGAACTATTTTCGTGATAATACCCAATGTTCCTTCCGAGCCGATGAGTAATTGTGTCAGGTTATAGCCTGTAGCATTTTTAAGTACGTTAGCACCTGTCCATATAACTTCTCCTGTTGGAAGTACAACTTCAAGGTTAAGCACATAATCTTTTGTTACACCATATTTTACAGCTTTAGGACCGCCAGAGTTTTCTGAAACGTTACCGCCGATAAAACAACTTCCTTTACTTGCAGGATCCGGTGGGTAAAAAAGTCCTTTTTCTCTAACTGCTTCTTGCAACACTTGGGTAATGACACCGGGTTCTGTCGTAACTTGATGATTTTTTTCGTCAATTTCCAGGATACGATTAAATCGCTCCATGGAGAGTGCAACTCCACCTGAAACGGGTAAGGCACCACCGCTCAGTCCTGTTCGTGCTCCTGAGGGTGTTACTGGAATGTGGTGTTTGTTGCAATACGTCAGAAGTGTTGAAATTTCTTCAACCGTTGTAGGTTTGATAACCACGTCGGCAGGAAATACCAGATCCTCTGTTTCATCTGATCCATATTGTATCAACTGGTCATTGTCGAATGAGCAAATCGATTCAAATTGTGTTTTAAAAAAAGTGATGTGTTCGTTGCTGAGCATAATTAATTTGATTTAATCTCAAATTCTGTTCGTCTGTTTTGTTGTCTTCCTTCTTCGGTTTTATTATCTGCAATGGGTTTAGCAGATCCATAGCCTTTGGCAGTCATTCGAGCAGCTGCAACTCCTTTTGATATGAGGTAATTAACAACGGCTTCTGCTCGTGCTTGAGATAGTGTTTGATTGATGGTTGCTGAGCCTGTATTATCCGTGTGTCCGGAAAGTTCAATTTTTAATCCAGGTGCATCTTTCATCAATTTAACCAATCGATCTAATTCTGTATTGGATTCAGGTCTCAACGTTGATTTACCTAAGTCAAAGAAAATATTTCGCAATTCAATTTTACTTCCGACTGCGATGTTGTTTAATTCGATGCTTTTGTTGACTAAGTTGTCTGCTGAACCCGTCGGGATATCAAAGTTTTCAGAATGAAAGAGGTATTTATCAGCTTTTACTGCGATACCATAATTTTTTCCGGAAGGTAAGGTAATGATGAATTTGCCGGTTGCGCTATTAGATAAAAATGATTCTATGATTTTTCCACTGGCATTGTCAATGATATCTATCGTAGATTCCACAGCTTTTTTTGTAAGCGCGTCTAAGGTAATTCCTTTAAAAACGGTAAATGATTTTTTGTTTACCGCAACTTGTGATTCAACTTGCGCATCTTTCATCGGAGCAGCAACGGAAGCTAATAAATAATCTTCCACATCAAGCAGCGGCTGTTTATCTTCTCCTCTAAACGTAACCTTATACACATCATAACCACCTTTTCCTCCAGCGCGATTTGAGTTGATGTATGCATATTTTCCATTGGCCGTTGATGAGAAGAAAAAATCGTCATATGGTGTATTGATTGGATAACCTAGGTTGACAGGCTTTGTCCAGCTGCCTTGAACTTTTTTAGAAACAAAAATGTCATAACCGCCAATAGAACCATTGCCTGCAGAAGCTAGGTACATGGTTTCGCCATCAATGTGCAGGTATACAGGTCCGTCATCGAATTTTGAATTTAAGACAGTTTGCATAACTGCGGCCATGTAGTCTTTTTGCATTTTATTCATCATTGAACTAGCCATGATGTCAAATCCATTCGACCGGGTGTCATTGTCGCGTGAAAAGAATATGCTCCAACCGTCTGCACTGTAGGCAGCAAATTTTTCATTGGCTTTGTTTGTGCTGATTGCGTTGTGCGCCAATACCGGTGCCGACCAATATTCTCCATAAAGCTTGGATTCAAAAATATCATATTGTCCAGCCATATCACGGTGCATTAAAAGCTTTGTTCCGTCATAACTCAAGGTGTTTGCAACGTCATCGGAGGATGAGTTTAATTGTCCTGAAATGTGCTTGGGCTGAGACCACTTGCCTTTGTTTAGTGTAGTGTTGTAAATGTCAAAGTCATAACCACCAACTTCATTTGGGGTGTGTTCATTCGGGCGATTAGAACTGAAAATTAATTCAGATCCATCGGTGGTAATGGATGGCGCGATATCGTCTTGTTCACTGTTTAATGCGCTAACATTATCTACCCAAACACGTTTTGGATTGGCCTTCTCGGTTTTGGCAAGTACACATTCATCCTTGTGTTGGGATACGAACTTATTAAAATTATCTGCTTTTTTATAAGTCGTTTCAAAAGTTTCATAGGCTTTAAGAGCATCGTCGAATTGCTCCTCGAGTTGATAAGCATAACCCAAATAATACATAAGAAATGGGTCACAGGTAGGGTCTAGGCTTAATGCACGCTTAAGGTATTCAATACATTTTGATGGTGAAGTAGAATTGGCATAACAAACACCAATTTTAAAATTCAATTCTCCATTGTTCGGATTGAAGGCTTGTGCTTGCAGGTAATTAGATAGTGCCTTTTGAAAATTTAATCCAGGATTTTGCACCTGAAATATTGCCTCATTTGCAATTTTCAACAATTCATCACCGCGCTCAATGGCGTCTGTGGCCTGCTTTAATTTATCTTTACTATCCTTGAAATTAGCAGACTTAAATTCAATATTTTGACTGAAAGTAATTGTTGAATAAAAACCAATTAATAAGCTGTATAATAATGATTTCATGTTATTCGTTACAGTTTGATGAATAATAGATTTTACCTAATTCTGCGCCTAATTCTTTTGCTTTAGCCCAATCCTCGCAGGCACCAGTTAGGTCGCGGTTCATTTCTTTTGCAATTGCTCGATTGATGTATGCATTGGCATAAGTGGGGTCAATCGTGATTGCCTGATTGGCAAAGTCCAATGCTTTATTGAAGTCTTTTTGTTTGTAGTGCCATGCACTTAAATTGGAAAGCGCTGGAGCATAGGATTTGTTTAATTCGATTGCTTTTTGAAAATCACGTTTAGCTTCATCCATTTTCCCCATATCCATGAAGGTTGCACCACGGTTGTTGTATGCCATGAAGTAATTTGGATCAGTTAAGATGGCCTTGTCAAACGCAGCAATTGCACCCTGGAAATCTTTTGTTTTACGTTTTGTAGTACCGATGTTATTTAGAGGAAAAGCCAGCTTTGGATTTTTTTTGTTTGCCTCTTCATAATCGAGTACAGCATTTTTGTAGTTCTCTAACATCCTGTAACAGCTTCCTCGATCATTGTAAGCAAAGGCAAAGGATGGATCTAATGTGATGGTTTTAGAAAAGTAAGTGATTGCACCGTTGTAATCTTGCTGCAGAAATCTTAATGTGCCATAATTGTAATAGGCTTTCGGATTTGACGGGTCCATTTTAATGGCATAGTCGTAGTCTTTTTCCGCGTTGAGGTAATCGTTACACCCTTGAAGTGCTCTTCCTCGTTGAAAATAGGCTTTAAAATAGGTTGGCTCTTGTTTTATTAATTCATTCAGCGTTACCACCGCAGCTTTATATTGTTCTGATTCAAGTTGTGCAACGCCTTTGTTGTACTTTGCAGCTGTGAAATTAGGATCAACTTGCAGGGAAACATCAAATTGTTTGATCGCTTCTTCAAATGCTTGCTCATTAAATAATTGAATACCTTTATTGTAGGCTTCTTGTCCAGCTGCAATAGCCGCATTCTGCAGGTTTAAGTTTGTTATAGAGTCACGATAGGCTTTCTCATCTGCAGTCAATTCCTCTGCTTGGGAATAACTCAAAAATGGTATCAGGTAGAGCCCAATTATGGGTAGAATGATCCTGTTCATGCTGGTTTAATTTTGGATTGCAAGATACTAACATTGCTGCAGTGTGGCAGAACAAATTATCAACAAGCGCAAGAGATTCTATGGAAAACTTTTGATCCTTGGCTATCAAATTCTTGCAGATTAAAGGTTGAATTTAAGAATGAAAAATACCTTACATTTACCCTCAAATAAATTGTTATGGCAAAAGATGTATTTATCGTTGATGGTGTTAGAACTGCAATAGGAAATTTTGGGGGTACTTTATCAAGTATGCGCGCCGATGATTTGGCTGCACATACGATTCGTGCGTTGGTAGAAAAGTTTCCAAACTTAGACCTAACACAAATCGAAGATGTCATTTTAGGATGTGCTAATCAAGCAGGAGAAGACAATAGAAACGTGGCTCGTATGGCTTCTTTACTTGCTGGTTTGCCCATTGATGTTGCTGGAGAAACGGTTAATCGTCTTTGTGCATCGGGTATGGCTGCAACAATTAATGCTTCGCGAGCAATAAAAGATGGCGCAGGTGAACTTTATATTGCTGGTGGAGTTGAGCACATGACACGTGGACCCTGGGTGATGTCGAAAGCTACTTCGGCATATGGCCGTGATTCTCAATTATTTGATTCTTCATTCGGTTGGCGTTTTATAAATCCAAGAATGGAGGAGATGTACGGCGTTGATGGAATGGGAAATACAGCGGAAAATTTGGCTGAACGCTACAATATAAATCGTGACGATCAAGATGCATTTGCCTTGTGGTCTCAGCAGAAAGCAACTCGTGCACAACAGGAGGGGATTTTTGCTCAAGAGATTGTGCCTGTTTACATACCTCAACGTAAAAAAGAACCTATTCGTTTTGATCAAGATGAATTTATCAAGCCTAACTCCAGTATGGAAACCCTTTCGGGTCTTAGGCCTGCCTTTAAAAAAGAGGGTTCCGTAACTGCCGGAAATGCCTCCGGTTTAAATGATGGTTCTGCTGCACTGCTGTTGGCTTCAGAAACTGCATTAAAAGATCATGCCTTAAAACCTCTTGTGCGCATAGTGGGTGGAGCAGTCGCAGGCGTAGAACCACGAATTATGGGTATAGGACCGGTTAAAGCATCTGAAAAAGTTTTAAAACGTGCAGGTTTGAGCCTAAACGACATGGATATATTGGAGCTGAATGAAGCCTTTGCTGCTCAGGTTTTAGCATGTACGCGCAACTTAGGGCTTGCTGATAACGACCCTAGAATTAACCCAAATGGTGGTGCAATTGCCTTAGGTCACCCATTAGGTATGTCTGGTGCACGAATTTTACATACAGCAGCTTTACAACTTCAGCGAACAAATAAACGTTATGCCCTGGTAACCATGTGTATTGGCGTTGGACAAGGGTATGCCGTAATTTTGGAGCGCGTTTAAGCAACTAGATCGCTTACGCTACGTTAATTTGTTATGACCGTCAATCATAAAATTTGCACTTTTTTTTTGCTATTCATTTTTTATGGCTGTCAGCGCAAGCATGCCACATGGGAAACAGATTGGAGTTTTCCTTTAGTGAATGATACATTGGATCTTACACATTGGGTAAACGACTCAACGCTTGCTCAAACTAATCAAGGCTTTTATAAACTCGAATTAAATAGAACTTTGCTCAATTTGGGAATAAATGATTTGGTTAAGTTAGATGATATCAACATTCAACATCAGTTTACGACCAATTTTGCATCCGTTTATGTTCCACCAGGTACCAGTGTGGTCAATTCAATTGAAACGCATACTATACAAGCTGGGGGGGCTCAACTCAGTAAAGTAATATTGTCGGCAGGTCGGGTTAGTTTCAAAATATATAATCCATTAGCTACAAGTTGTCAGTTTGTGATTCGACTTCCGGGAGTTACACGAAATGGTGTTGAATTTGAGCAAACATTGACCGTACCAGCAGGTACAATTATGCTGCCTTCCTCATTAGAATCCACTATGGATCTAACAGGTTATGCCTTTGATTTGAAGGGAGTACAAGGTTCTTCGTTCAACCAAATTCAGTCACAACTCGTTGTTACGACCAACCCAACTGGACCTACTGTTCAATTAACCTCACAACATCAATTTAAAGTAGAAGCGACGTTTAATGGTGTTCAATTGAATTTTGCCAGAGGTTTTATGGGTTCTAAAACATTTTCAGGAGTGGAAGAAATTGATGCTTCCTATTTTGATGTAGTAGAATCGGGAAATATATTGCTGCCACAAGAAATGCAACTCCTGTTTCTTGTTCAAAACGGATTTAAAATTCCACTGAAAGTGTTGTTGAATGAACTTAAAAGTACCAACAAGCAGGGTGGGAGTGTCTTTTTAAACGGACCAGCTGTTGGTAGTCCGTTTTATGTTGGTCAAGCAACTGGTTCAATGGGGCAATATACACCTGCTTTAACTCAACTGACTTATAATGTATCCAACTCTAATATCATTTCGTTTATTGAAAATTTAGGGAATCGCTACCAAGCGAATTACAATGTACAAATGAATCCCTTTGGGAATACTTCTGGTGGATGGGATGAATTGGATGAGTCGAGTAGGTTAAGGGTAAATCTTCATGCCACCATGCCGTTAAAAATTGGTTTGAATGCCTTGCAATTATCGGATACTTTTGATTTTACTCCAAGTAATAACCTGAAGAAGGGTGTTGTTGAGCAAGGGCAACTGATGTTAACTGCAGCGAATGGTTTTCCAATACAAGCACAGGTTGAATTGATTTTACTCGATGAATCGCACCAACTTGTTACGCTCATTTCAGGCGATAAACCCATTAGTTCAGGTACTTCTGGAAACTGGGTTCCTGAGAAACAACTTTTTGTAGCCAATTCAACTGTTACTTTTAGTCTGAACAAAGAGCAAGTAAATGCACTTGATCGAGTTCGTTTTGTGTCTGTTCGAGCTAAATTTGATACGCCGAATCAACTTGGTATAAATGAACCGTACACCATACCTAATCGCGCTTTTTTGGGAATCAAAATGGCTGTAAAATTCACCTATAACACTGAACTATGAAGAACTGCTTAATTATTGGATTCCTGCTTTTATTAAGCGCTCAGGGTAAAGCGCAATTTATGCTTCCTGTGCAACATGATACCTTGTTGCATAAAAAGGAGGTGTTGGTTTTCGGTCTTGCGGATTATGGAAGTACATCGTTGATGAATGAGTTCACCAAAAAGTTGTTGTATGGTGGTCACATTGACCAAATAGTAAAAGACAACTCATTGGCAGAACACGGATATACGAATCGATTTGGTACTGAGGTAACTAGCGAGATAGAGTATCGTGATTACACAGCAAATATTGGTCGATCGGGTAATTATGGTTTTTTAATCAAAGGAGGTACATCCCTACAATATGCTACAAGGTATGCGCGAGATGCTTTTCAACTCTTATTTTATGGTAATGCTGGTTTTCAGGGTGATACGGCCGTGCTATCGGGAACATCTTTTTTCGGCATGCGCAGTACAAAGTTGGGATTCGGTTTGATCCATAAAAAGTCAAAATCAAATTTATCATTCAATATATACGGTATTCAAGATCGAACAACAGGTGCTATATGGAACGGAGCCATTACACAAAGTTCAGCCATAGATACCCTTAAGCTTGGTATAAATGCTGGGTATAACAGCAGCATCGGATCAGCTTATTTCAAAGGGATAGGATTTGGAGTGGATTTTGACTTACGTGTTGAATCCAGTATTCGAGAGGGTGTAACCAATACCTTTCAATTTCTTGCACGAAACATTGGTGTAGGTTATGCAAATCAAAGTAAATCAATTACCATAGACTCGATATACACCTATACGGGTATGACTTTAGATCAGTTGTTAGGTCAGTCTGCTAATTATTCTGTAAATGGCGTAGCGGATAGCCTAGGTGTTACCACACAAATGGGTAAAAAATGGTATGCATTACCGGGCTTTATTCAAATGGCCAAATTAGTACAGGAACAGGCGCAACAAAAAGTTCAAAGTTTTTACGGTGTGCGACTCAATATGTTGAGTGCGAGCGCACCAATGGCGTATGTTGGGGTTGATGTCAAGCCCTTTAAGAATTTTCATATCGCAGGGAATATGAGTTTTGGTGGCTATTCAGATTTTAGATTCGGTTGTTACACACAATGGCAATTAAAAAATCTATCTTTTGGTATAGCAACGGAGGATTTATATGGGGTGTTTTCTGCCAAAGGAAAAGGAGAATCAATCGTTATGCGTTTGAGATGGTGTATTTAAGAATCATACTCGTTTCATGCTTTTTGTCGTTCTTTTACGGAAGAGCGCAAATGCAATTTTACAAACAGTTTTCTGGTCCAGGTTACGATCAAGCGCAAGGTGTTCATGAATTAGCTGACGGTAGTTTTTTGGTTTGTGGCAATTCGAGTAGCTTCAAAGATGCACCGGCAGATGCGTTTGTAATGAAACTATCAAAAGAAGGTGAGTTTAAATGGTCTAATCATTATGGTGGAACAGAAGCTGAGGTTGCCAAGCGCATTTTTCAGATTGAAAATCGAATCTACCTGGTTGGGCATACTAATTCACTAAATGGTCGATTTAATGTTTTTTTGACCAAACTGGATACGCTTGGCAATCAGCTAGAGGAGTATGTTTTTTCGGAAAATGGTTATGAATTCGTTTCGGATGCGCTTGTTGATGAGTCGAACAGGATTTTAATTTGTGGTAAGTCAACAGCTATTACGGGTGGAGATTTTGATCAGTTTTTAATGTCTGTAGATACGCTTGGAAATGTACGTTGGAAAAAATACTTGGGGTCCTCTGGTGAAGATGAGTTTAAATCCATTCAGCACGATAAGGATTCAATTTACTATGCAGTAGGGGGGCAATATGTGTTGGATTCCATGCAAACAAAAGGAGTCGTGACAAAATTTACTCACTCGGGAGCTGTACTTCAACATGATGTTATTTTAGGTTTAGGTTCTATCTCGTTTTCTGATTTGTATATTAAGGATGATACCTGTTACGTGGTTGGTTCACAGGAATTAACAAACCCATATCGGGCATATGGTTATGGAGTTCGGGTTTCTTCAGGTAATGTAGTGGATATGCCGATTGGACCTGGTGAGAGTCAAACGTTTTTTGATCAAATTGCCCTGTATGGAGATCAACAGAATTGTTATATCGCTTCTCATTATGCGAATATTTATTCCACCGCAGGAAGTATAGACATGGGTATCACACGTTTTACCAACGAATTGGTATGGAATACCCTTTTTGTTGCGGTATATTCTAGTTTTACGGAACAAAATAATGAACTCAAAGCCACTCAAGATGGTGGTGCAATTGCCGTTGGATATCGTGAAGACGTGGCCTTTGGTGGGTCCTTGATGTATGTGTTAAAAATTGGGCCTGGAGATAATTTCCCTATTGTATCTATGCAAGAAGCAGAATCGATCGTTTCTATAACTGAAGTTGATCCCGTAGAAGCATTGCTTTATCCTTCACCAACCAAAGATTTTGTGTATTTGCCTGAAGCATTGCAAAACGATTTCACAATTTATACAGTTAGTGGTGTACGTGTTGAACTGGTTTTATTGGATAATCATCAGTTGGATTTGCGAAATCTTCCTGCTGGACTATACTTCCTTCAATCAAAACATAGAACCTACCGCATAATCAAAGAATGATTCGGTGAATATGTTTACTTTTGCCGTCAATTAAATCGATATTTCTATTACTTCAAAAAGCATTCATGCAAGAAATAAAACATGTTCTCGTAACTGGTGCCGATGGTATGTTGGGCGCAAGTATTTGTAGGGAATTACTTCATCAAGGATATCAAGTTAAGGCTTTTATTCTGAGTAATTCTAAATCAAGTTATGTTTTAAATGACTTACCTATTACCTTGGCTTTCGGTGACGTAACAGATTATAGCTCTGTTGCGCAAGCGTTGGAAGGAATGGATGCAGTAATACATGCTGCTGCTCTCACTACGGTATGGCCTCGAGCAAATGAAGCGGTAAATAGGGTTAATTATAATGGTGCATTAAATATTGCAAAAGCAGTCCAAGCCAATAAACTTCAACGTTTTGTGCATATAGGTACGGCAAGTTCTTTTGGTTCTGGATCAAAATCTCAACCCGGAGCCGAGACTTTTGCCTATGACAGTGCGCATTACAATATGGATTACATCACCAGTAAATATAATGCCCAATGTGATTTATTACAATTGCATCAACAAGAAGCATTACCGGTGGTTATCGTTAACCCTACGTTTATGATTGGGCCGTTTGACTCGGGACCTTCTTCCGGGAAAATGGTGATGGAATTTTACAAAGGAAAGGTTCCTGGTTATACCACCGGAGGTAAGAATTTTGTAGCGTCCAAAGATGTTGCTGCCGCTGCAGTTAATGCGTTAAAAAAAGGGAGAACAGGTGAATGTTATATTGCAGGAAATGAAAACTTGACCTACAAGGAGTTTTTTGAAAAAATTGCACAAGTAACTTCGAAAAAACGCAAGATGTTTAAAGCACCAAATGCATTGATTTATGCAATGGGCTTAACAAATTCTTTGGTTGCAAGGCTATTTAAGATTAAACCGCAATTGAGTTTTACCATGTCAAAAATGGCATTAAAAGACCAATATTATTCGGTTGAAAAAGCACGAGAAGAATTGGACTTACCGAAAACACCGATCGAAACGGCAATTGCAGATTGTGTGAATTGGTATAAAGAAGTGGGCTATTTGAAATGATGTTTAGAGAATTTAATGGTCAAGTGGTGCTCGTTACGGGTGGTTCTATGGGAATTGGTAAGGAGCTCGCACGTCAATTGGTTGATGCAGGAGCCCTAGTAGTAATAACAGGAAGAAATGAAACGCGTCTGAAAGAGGTTCAAGCTGAACTTGGTCGTGATCATCATCACGTTCTAGCACTTGCTTCAGATATTTCTGACGTGAATCAGCAACAACCGCTCATCGATCGCATACTGAGTGAGTTTGGAAAGATTGATTGTGTTATTTTGAACGCCGCGATGTCTGCATTCGGAGAGCTGAATACAACCTCTGATGAGGTAATTCACGATATGCTGAATATTAACTTAACAGGTCAGATTTTATTTACCAAAAAACTTATTCCACACCTGAAGAATACGAAAGGAGGAATCTTATTCGTTTCAAGTATTGCTTCGTTCTACGGTATGCCAGAATACAGTTTGTACGCGCTTACGAAAAAAGCGATAGCTACTTTTGCTGAAAGTATTCGAATTGAATTGAAACGTTTTGATGTTTTTGTGGGTGTTGCTTATTTGAGTTTTACAGAGAATGATCAACAAAAAAGAACACTAAATCCAAATGGTGAATTAGAAGCAGTTCCTCAACGAAGCAAATTATTGGTCAATACAAGAGAAAAAACTGCTCAATTACTTCTAAAACAAGTTGTTCAGCGCAAACGTGTTGTGACACATGCTGTTTTTGGTAAATTCGTATATAATATGTCTGCATTGAAAGGGTTTATGCACTTTATGCAGTCACGTATTTATGCCAAGAAAGTACAAGCTTAGGGCTTCGTATTTTTTTGATATATCCGAACCCAGTAGGGGCCTTTAAATGTTTTCTTTTCAGTTAGGTAATAACCTTTTTGCTGCAACAGCTGCTGAGTTTTTTGCACTAAAGTGTCTGGAGCGTGCGCATCAACATATATGATTCGGCGCGCATCTAATGGAGGTAGCTGACTGATTTCACTGAATGGGCATAAATTGTATTTCCAAAAGTTAACCAGCAAATTTTTATCTAAAAACAAGTCCTGATTGTAGTTATATGCGAATGTCAAACCATAAAAATGCGGACTAATCAGGGTTAATTCAGGTTGTTTAGCTTGAACAAATTTGGCCAATTGGTCTCCATTTCTATTCGTTTCCGGAATGTGATTGCTTCCAACAACGAATAAGGAGACAAACGAAGCCAACAAAAGCGTTGGAATTTGAATCAACTCGATGAAAAATAACGCAGTGAAGCACAAAGGAATAAAAATAAAGTAGAGGTATTTGTCATAAAAAAGATGAACAAAGCCCAAGGAGGACAAGCCAAACAGCAAAAAATAGGGTAGTAGACTAAAAACTAGGGTAATGATTAGTATTTGTCGCTGTTGTGATTCTAATTTAATAGATTTTTTGATCGCAATCAGAAAGAGCAGTGCGATGATCAGGCAGCCTGTAATAGCTGCAAGGTGACCATTAGAGAAACGGATCAAAAGACCATAAAGTTCAGTCCAATGGGCTTGATTAATCCAATTTCCACCTGAACTAACACTAGAACTTCTTTTTATAAATATACCTAAAAGTGGAAGCGCACCAATACAAAAGGTAATTGCAGCAAAAAACCAATACTTCAAGGGGTGACGTTTCATGTAGAAGATGAATACTATAATTTGCGCAACAATTACCGCCACGTGAATATAATGTGTGTAGAACAGGAGTACATTTAAAATGCCTAAATAAATAAAACTTCGCTTCGATACATCACCAGATCGAGTAATGAGCTTTAACCACAAGAAAAACAGGATGATAATAAGTAGGTTAAAAAGGCTGTATGCTCTTGTCTCCAAAGCACTCCAATGATGGAAGTTCGACGTGATAAAAAGAATTCCTAGAATGAATCGTTGTTGGTGCTGTAAGTAAGGCTTTGATCCATACCAAATTGCCGTTAAAGAGCAACAAGATAACAGGAAGGAGAGTAAGCGTACAGGTATTTGGTCTATGCCCACCAACATTTCCCAAAAATGAATTAACAGAAAATAAAGAGGCGGATTGTTTTCATCCCACATAAGTGCCATGATTTCCGGTATGGATTTCGTAGCATGGAAAATGGTAAACGGCTCATCTAAATCAACTGGAAAGTTTCCTATTGCTTTTAGCGCATACAAGATGTGGATACCAAGTAAGGTTCCAAATAAGAGGTGATTTTTATTAGCTGGTACAATTACCATTCAAAGGCATCTTCTTTAAACCATTGATCTTGAACACGCAATGTTTGCTCAATTACATCCCTAACACAATGTCTTCCACCGTTAAAAGGTGATTGATAATGTGAGATATGCTTGATTTCAACTGCAGCATCTTGAGGACATGTGGCAACTCCAACCTGCTTCATAACAGGATAATCAGGAATATCGTCGCCCATGTATAAAACTTCCTTATCCGTAAGACCGTATTTAGTTTTGAGTTGATTGTATACCGCTAATTTATTTGAAGATCCCAGGTAAACTTCTTGTATACCTAATCCAAGTAAACGATCATGAACATCTTTGGAATTTCCGCCGGTAATAATGAAAACGCGATAACCTTTTTTAACTGCGTATTGGATGGCGTAGGAATCCCTCGAATTTAAAATACGAATCACATCATCTTGAATCAAGATGACATCGCCATTTGTCAAAACACCATCAACATCGAAAATAAATGTGGTGATATGATTTAATCGTTCTTTATAGCTGATCATGTGGGTAGGTGTTTTGAATATGTGATGTAATTAAAGTGTACAAGGCTTTTTCAGTTTCTTTGGCTATGCTGAGATGTTGTTCAATGATTTGTTGATCACCTCGTTTAGCAGGTCCGGTTTGAGCTTCAAAAGGTCCAATTTCAATGGCTTTTCTCACCGTTTCTTTCATCAAGGGAACCAAAATTAATGGATCGATGTTACTTTCTTTTAAATAATCAAACCCCTTTAGAAACAGGTGATTTACAAAATTGTTTACCCAAACTGCTGCGTAGTGAATCTGTTTTCGTTGTGCCGAATCGGCATACAAAACGGTAGAACTGATACTACGGGCTAAAGCAAATAATTCGGTAGAAAATTCAGGTGTATTCGCTTCAATCAAAAAAGGTATCTCTGTGTAGTTGATGTCATGATTTTGAGTGAATGTTTGAAGGGGGTAAAATACTCCAATGTTTTGATTATCATTAAATTGGTTTATTTCAATTGAACCAGAGGTGTAGGCTATTTTTTGATTCGGCGGAAGCTGTTCTATCACAGTGGATACCGCATCATCTTTTACGCAAACCAAGATTAAATCTGCATTGATTTCTAGAAAATTAGCCGATACTGAAAGCTTAAATGCTTCTCTAAAAAAGTGCAGTCTATGTGCATTTCGTCCATAGACTCCTGTGATTCGAATGCCTGAAGAAATGCAAGCGCGAGTAAGGTGTTCAGCTACATTTCCAGTTCCTACGATTGCTACGGAAACACCGCTGTTCATGAACTTACCTGCTTATTTTCCGTGACATTGTTTGTACTTCTTACCACTTCCACATGGACAAGCATCGTTTCGACCAATTTTAGGTTCTACAACAACAGGTTGTTGTTTTTCGCGTTGTTGCATCGAATTTTGAATTGCTTCTTGGTAACCTTCACTTCCTTCAAATTTCGGCATACTTGAAGACGAACTATTTCCACCGCCTAATTGAGCTTTTTCATAGTTGTGCTGATGCGTAATTTCTTTATTTGTACTGGTAACTTCTTGTTCAATTGGAATGTCTAGTTTCATTAACAATTCGATTGCTTCAGCATTCATGCGTTCTAACATGGCTTTAAACAATTCAAACGATTCTAATTTATAAACTAACAGTGGGTCTTTTTGCTCGTACTGTGCGTGATGTACAGCTGAGCGTAAGTCGTCCATTTCACGTAAATGCTCTTTCCATTCGTTATCAATCATGCTGAGTATAACGTGCTTTTCAAAAGCTTTTACAATTTCTTTTCCACCAGATTTGTAGGCGTCTTCCAAAGAAATGACTAATTGCATTTCTTTTCTGCCATCAGTAAGTGGGAAGACGATATTCTTATATCGATCAGACATCGTTTCGAATACATGTTTGATCTGTGGGAAAGCTTTTTGTGCAATTTTTTCATTCTTACGGTTGTATTGCTCAACCATAGCATGGTAAACCTTTTCAACTAATTCTGTACGATCGATTTGAGCGTATTCTTCTATTGAAACAGGAGATTCGATTCCGATTACACGAATTAAATCCAATTCGAACGATTCGAAATCATCTTTTGTGTGGCTGTTGACAGTCGTATCACAAACATCATAGAACATGTTATCGATATCCAAATCTAAACGTTCTCCATACAATGCGTGCTTACGTTTCTTGTAAATCGCTTTACGTTGTGCGTTCATCACATCATCGTATTCTAAAAGACGTTTACGGATACCAAAGTTGTTTTCCTCCACTTTCTTTTGAGCACGTTCAATCGATTTAGAAACCATGGAGTGTGTGATCACTTCGCCTTCTTTAAGTCCCATTCTGTCCATGATGCGAGCAATGCGCTCAGATCCAAACTTACGCATCAAATCATCCTCTAATGAAACGAAAAACTGCGAAGAACCCGGGTCTCCCTGACGACCAGCACGACCTCTTAACTGACGGTCAACACGTCTTGAATCGTGACGTTCTGTTCCGATAATTGCTAAACCTCCGGCTTCTTTAACACCTTCACCCAGTTTAATATCTGTTCCACGACCAGCCATGTTTGTAGCAATGGTCACTGCACCAGCCTTACCAGCTTCTGCAACTATTTCCGCTTCTTTTTGGTGGTATTTTGCATTCAAAACTTGATGGTTGATACCTTTCATTTTGAGCATTCGACTCAATAATTCTGAAATTTCTACGGTGGTTGTACCTACTAAAACAGGTCTGCCTGCTGCGACTAACTTTTCAGTCTCATCAATTACAGCGGCATATTTTTCTCTTGCTGTTTTAAATACCAAATCGTTTTGATCGTTTCGTACGATTGATCGGTTGGTTGGCGTTACAACAACATCCAATTTGTAAATATCCCAAAACTCGTTTGCCTCTGTTTCTGCTGTTCCGGTCATACCCGCAAGTTTGTGGTACATCCTGAAATAGTTCTGAAGGGTAATAGTCGCGTATGTTTGGGTTGCTGCTTCTACCGTTACATTTTCTTTTGCTTCAATCGCTTGATGTAGACCATCTGAATATCTTCGGCCTTCCATGATACGACCGGTTTGTTCGTCTACAATTTTTACCTTTCCATCCATGATTACATACTCAACTTCTTTTTCAAAAAGTGTGTATGCCTTAAGCAATTGGCTTATAGAGTGGATACGTTCAGATTTGATAGAGTATTCGCGAACCAGGATATCTTTTTGAGATAAATAGTCTTCTTTTTCCAGATTTAATTTTTGCAATTTTGCAATTTCAGAGCCAATATCTGGCATCACAAAAAAGTCACGGTCTTCTTTTCCCGAAATTAAATCAATTCCTTTTTCGGTAAGTTCAATGGTATTGTTTTTTTCATCGATTACAAAGAACAGTTCCACATCAATTTTTTTCATGTGTTTACCTTGTTCTTGCATGTAGAAGTTCTCTGTTTTCTGCAGGTGTGCTTTTACACCAGGTTCAGACAAGAATTTAATGAGCGCCTTGTTTTTTGGTAAACCCCGAAAAGCTCGTAACAATGCAATTCCTCCTTCTTCAAGTTGTTGTTTAGCATCTTTCCCTTCTTCAACCTGACCATTTAAAACAGTTAATGCGCGTTTTGCATCAGCTAAGCATTGGTTTACATAATTTCGCTGCGCTGCAACAACGGTTTCGACGCGCGGTTTTAATTCATAAAACTCATGTTCATCTCCACGAGGAGTTGGCCCGGAAATGATAAGTGGTGTTCTGGCGTCATCAATTAAAACTGAATCCACCTCATCGACAATCGCAAAATGGTGATTTTGTTGTACCAATTCATCTGGTGCTCCTGCCATATTGTCACGCAAATAGTCAAAGCCAAATTCATTGTTGGTTCCAAACGTAATGTCAGCCAAATAAGCCTGACGTCTTTCTTCTGAGTTCGGTCTATGCTTATCAATGCAATCAACCTTTAAACCATGGAATTGATATAATGGCCCCATCCATTCAGAATCACGTTTCGCTAAATAGTCATTTACCGTAACGACATGCACTCCTTTTCCGGCTAAAGCATTTAGATAAACAGGCAAGGTTGCAACAAGCGTTTTACCTTCACCCGTTTGCATCTCTGCAATGTTTCCTCGGTGTAAAACAGCTCCACCAAAAAGCTGTACATCATAATGAACCATGTTCCATTTTACTTGAGCACCTGCAGCAGACCAAGAATTAGCCCATATAGCCTGGTCACCGGAAATGGTAATTCCATCTTTTTTAGTTGCTAAATCTCGATCGAAATCTTGCGCGGTAACAACAAGTTGACCATTTTCAGCCCATCGTCGAGCAGTTTCTTTAACAACAGCAAAGGCTTGAGGTAAAATACTTTCTAAAGCCTCTTCTATTTTTTCGTTTAGTGCTTTACCTCGCTTGTCGATTTCATCAAATAGCGATTCTTTTACGTGAATAGGCGTTTCAGAAGATGCTGCCCGTGCTTTTAACTGTTCAAGTTCTTCAGCTTGAGCAGCGATATACGTTTGAATGGTGCTTTTAAACTCCGACGTTTTGCCTCGTAGTTCGTCATCACTCAACTGCTTAACTTGTTCAAGGAATTGATTTGTTTGGTCGATTACCGGTTGATATTGTTTTCTGTCTTTGGCAGATTTATCTCCAAAAAATTTTTTTAAAATGTCACCAATCATGCTGTTCGTGTTATAAGCGCCCCAAATGTAATAGTTTAAGACGGAGTATAAAATTAATATCAGTAAAATACGTCGTTGTTTGGCATAAATTGTTCCATAATCGAAATGCGTGACACATTGTCCGATAATTATGTCCTTTTCCTGTTTATCTTTGCGCCATGCATGAAATGATATTGATCTTAGATTTTGGTTCGCAATACACCCAGTTGATTGCGCGTAGAGTAAGGGAGTTGAATGTCTATTGTGAGATTCATCCTTGGAATAAATGTCCTGAATTAACTCAACAAATTAAAGGAGTTATTTTATCAGGTAGCCCATTTTCGGTTAGAGATGAGGCCTCTCCAAAACCTGATCTTTCAGCGATCAAAGGAAAATTTCCTTTGTTAGGCGTTTGTTTTGGTGCTCAATATTTATCGCACAACTTTGGTGGTGAAGTTTTACCATCTACCATTCGTGAGTATGGTCGTGCTAATCTGTCTTTTGTAGATCAGAACAATGTGCTTACAAAAGGTATTTCCATGAATTCTCAAGTGTGGATGTCACATGGTGATACCATCAAGAAGACTCCAGTTGGATATGAAATAATTGCAAGTACTGCTGATGTTGAAGTAGCGGGATATCACATCACAGGTGAACAGACCTTTGGTATTCAATTTCATCCTGAGGTATACCATAGCCTGGAAGGTACAACCTTGCTGCGTAATTTTATTGTAGATGTTTGCGGTTGTAATCAAGATTGGACTCCAGACTCATTTGTAGAGGAAACGGTATCAAGATTACAAACTCAATTGGGTTCAGATAAAGTGATTCTCGGATTATCTGGTGGTGTTGACTCATCGGTGGCTGCTGTATTGTTGCACAAAGCAATTGGAGCGAATCTTCATTGTATTTTTGTTGATAATGGTTTGCTAAGAAAAGGAGAATTCCAACAAGTATTGGATTCTTACAAACATATGGGGCTTAACGTTAAAGGAGTAGATGCCTCAGAAAAATTTTATGCTGCACTAAGTGGATTAACGGATCCAGAATTGAAGCGAAAAGCGATCGGTAAAGTATTTATTGACGTTTTTGACGAAGAATCCAAATTGGTTCAGGATGCTAAGTGGTTAGGTCAAGGTACAATCTACCCTGATGTTATTGAGTCTGTTTCAGTTAATGGTGGACCTTCTCAAACAATCAAATCGCACCACAATGTAGGTGGTTTACCTGATTACATGAAACTACAAGTTGTAGAGCCGTTGCGTTTATTGTTTAAAGATGAAGTAAGACGCATCGGAAAATCATTGAATATAGATGATGCTATCCTTGGAAGACATCCTTTCCCTGGGCCTGGTTTAGGTATTCGAATCTTGGGTGAGGTTACTGCCGAAAAAGTAAGGATTTTGCAAGAAGTCGATGCTATTTTCATCTCTGGTTTGAAAGAGGATGGTTTATATAATGAGGTGTGGCAGGCTGGAGCAATTTTTCTACCAATACAATCTGTTGGTGTGATGGGAGATGAACGCACTTATGAAAATGCTGTGGCATTGCGTGCAGTGAGCTCAACCGATGGAATGACTGCCGATTGGTGTCATCTTCCTTATGAGTTTTTGGCTAAAATTTCAAATAAAATTATCAATCAAGTGAAGGGAATAAATCGTGTAACTTACGACATTAGTTCCAAACCACCTGCAACAATAGAGTGGGAATAAACTTGGCACAACGCTTGATTGAATCCAGTATGAAATGTTTGCTCACGATATTGGTGTGTTGTCTTGGACTGGTAACGCTAGCACAAGAACAATTTACAGTGGAAACTGAAGGTGCCGATCGTTGGTACATACATACGGTTCGATCTGGAAATACGTTATTTGGCTTACAAACCTATTACGGAGTTGCGTTGGAAGATATTCTCGCTTTTAATCCGGGTCTGGATAAAGGATTGGTGGTCGGACAGCAGGTCCGTATCAAAGTCCCGAAAACTTCTGTGAAACACGTCGTTCAAGCCAAGGAAACGCTTTTTTCATTGTCCAAAAAGTATGGTGTTCCAGTCGATGAGATATTGCAACAAAATCCAGATTTGGCTAATGGTTTGAAGATTGGTCAAGTTGTAAAACTGGTAAATGCTTTTGCTGATCCAACTAAAGTAAGTACGGTTGTCAATACTACTTCCAGTGGTTCGACCACAACAACGCAATTGCAAACTGGTACGAACGTCACCTCAACTGATACAAACAAGGTTATTCGAACAGCTGGGTTTTCATTAACTGATACTATTGTGACATACAAAGTATTGAAAGGCGAAACCTTGAAAACGATTTCAAAGCGATTCATGGTTTCTGCTACTGCAATACAAAAATTGAACAAACTAAAGTCTTCTTCGATTAAAGCTGGAGACGTTTTAAAAATCCAAGTCGCTAAAGAAGATTTAAAGCAATTAGAAGTACACACAATTAAATCGGATGACGGCACCAGTTACACCGTTTTTAAAACTGTTGAGTTGCCAAAAATTGAGGGAAAAGATCGTTATAAGATTGCTGTACTTATGCCGTTTAACTTGGATAAACCGCTGGAAAATCCAAATAACATTACTTTGCTGTCTACTGAGTTTTACATGGGTGCAAAAATGGCCTTAGATTCGTTGGCTGCAATGGGGTTACAAGCGGATGTGTACGCTCACGATGTGAAAGGTGATACCAATCAATTAAAACGTATTCTTCAATCACAGGCATTAAAAGACGTGGATCTTTTAGTAGGCCCCATGTTTCCTGATTTTATTGATATAACAGCGCGCTGGTGTTTGCAAAACAAAGTGCACATGATTTGTCCTGTGTCATCTTCATCTGCGGTGTTGAAATCTAACCCGTATGTTATCAATGCTGTTCCAACGGAGACAACACTCATGGAAGGTTTGGCAGAATATCTGTTGGAAAGTTGTGCAGGTGAACAATTGATTTTACTGAAACCAACTGGTGAAAAAGACATCATTGGTTACGAGGCTTTTCGAAATAAATTTTTATCTGAACCTGTTCAAGGTGTTAGACCAAAGCTGGTAGAATCGAATGCGGATAATTTTACGACTTTATTGAAGAAAGGAGGGAAGGCTATAGTTGTTTGTCCCACAAACGATAAAATTTTAGCTATTAAAATCATCAATAACTTGTTGAAAGTAGAGTCTCGTATTCCAACCGACCTCATAACTGTTGTTGGAACGAAAGAATGGATGAATTTTGAGGATATCAAACTGTTGTACAAAGAGAAATATCATTTTACTTTTTCCAGTCCAAATGATTTGAATTACCAGGATCCGACAACGGTAGCCTTGAACAAAAGTTACCGTACCCGTTATCAGGCTGATTTGACCAAAATGGCGACTCAAGGTTTTGATGTGATGTACTATTTTGTAACACGCATGTGTCTAGGCAACTCAGAACCTTCAGCGGTCATGAATGAATTCAATATGCAACAATTGCGCGAAAATGATGGCTTCGAGAATAAACGGGTTTTTATCTTGAAACAAGAATCTTACCAATTAAAACGTTTGAATTAAGGGCATGACTAAAGAGTTTATAGCGGAAGAATTTCGTCAACTTCAACAGCGAATTTGTAGGCGTCTGGAAAAGTTAGATGGTAAATCTACTTTTAAGTCAGACATTTGGAAACGAGATGAAGGAGGAGGTGGTCGAACAAATACGATTGTTTCAGGTGATTTGATTGAAAAAGGAGGTGTAGCTTTTTCAGAAGTCTTTGGACCAGTAACTGATGGAATGAAGCAACAAATGGGAATTGCTGGAGATTCGTTTTTTGCTACTGGAGTATCGATTGTGTTACATCCCCAAAGCCCGCATGTACCCATTATACATATGAATGTGCGTTACTTCGAGTTGAGTACTGGCGAATGTTGGTTTGGTGGTGGAATAGATTTAACCCCTCATTTTATTGATGTGGTGCGCGCAAAGCAATTTCATCTTGGGTTAAAATCCATTTGTGATGACTTTCATTTCGATTTTTACGAGCAATTCAAGCCTTGGGCAGATACTTATTTTTATTTACCACATCGAAACGAAACGCGCGGTGTTGGAGGGATATTTTTTGATCACGAAAAACCTGATGCTCGAATTTCTAAACCTGAGCTACTTCAATTTTGTTTACGCCTTGGTGATGAGTTTGCATCACTTTATACAGAGCAGGCTGAAGGTAAACGTGAATTACCGATAACTTCAAGTGATTTAGCATGGCGAAACTTACGCAGAGGACGTTATGTAGAATTTAATCTCGTACACGACAGAGGTACGAAGTTCGGATTGGTTTCAGGAGGAAGAACAGAGTCTATATTGATGAGTATGCCACCTGACGCGACATGGGAATATATGTATGCGCCAGAAGAAAATTCATCGGAAGCAAAAACCTTATCCTTATTAAAACAAGGGGTTAATTGGTTGGCAGACTAAAGAACCGATTTTATTCGATCTAATTTGGATGATGGAACAAATAAATAATCACCCTGTTCTTGCTGATCACCTTTTTCTTCAATGAGTTTCCCGGCTGCAATTCCAAATTGAACGTAATTCATAGCGTTGAAGTAAGCGAGCATTTCCGTCTTGTTTTTTTCATCCAATTCAAGTTGCACCAAAGGCATGAATCGTTCTAGGAGTGGCTTGATCTCATTAAAAACGACGGCCTCATAACCTTCAATGTCACACTTGATGTAATCTATTTTGTCAAGATGTTTTAAAAGTTCTGTTCCTTGAACAACACGCACCTCTTGTGTTTTGAAACGTGCTTTATCCGATTCGCTTCTTAAAATATGTGGTAATCCAGTTCTAATCATGCCATCACTTTCTGGAAAAGCCATAGTAATTGTTCCGGATTCGTTTCCTAAAGCGACATTGTGTAATTCAACCTGAGAAAAGCCACGGAGTTTTTGGTTTAAAATCTCATAAAAGTGAGGCACAGGCTCGATGCAAATCAGCTTTCCTTGTGGGGTTAATCGGGCAAAATTCTTAGCAAAGTATCCCAAATTTGCACCAATGTCCACCACAGTGTCAGTTGGTTGAATAAACTGTTTGATCGCGTAATGGTATTTGTATCTGGAATCTTTCTTCAATAAATTCAAATCATATAACAGGTAGAACGTGGTGTGTAATAATGAAAGATACTGCTGTTGAGAAAGTATTTTAAAGAGGATTTTTTTTATTTGTTTCATAGACCATGAAGTTTTGACGAAAGTACCATTTATTCATTTAATTTCAGAAACGGTATGTTGAATTGTATCAATAAACACGAGTTTTGAAAACAGGTTTGATTGGTTTTACATTAATGGTATATTCGTCCTAATAAGATAGTCGTATGTTCAAAGTTTTAAAGGTATTTCTGGTTCTCGCTTGCTGCCATCTCGTTATGGGACAAGAATCGACAGTAGATGTCATAAAATATACGTTAGCCATAAAGCTGGCGGATCAAAGCGATGAAATTAAAGTAGAGGAGGATATTGAGTTTAGACTAATAGATTTCGATCCAAGTAAAACAGAACATAGCCAGGTGGTGTTTGATCTCACAGCATTAGGTTCACTATCAAATGAACCCAAAAAAGGAATGCTTGTACATTCCGTTTTTGTGGATCAGAATGCTGTTATGTTTAAACAGGAAAATGAGAAAATCATACTTACCTACAATTGGAAAGCGGTAAACAAGATTCGGATTTCCTATACTGGTGTGCCACATGATGGATTAGTGATAAAAAATAACATGTACGGTAACAGGACATTTTTTGCAGACAATTGGCCCAATCGTGCACACCATTGGTTTGTTTGTCACGATCACCCAGCTGATAAAGCGTATGTCAAGTTTATTGTTGCTCCACCAACAGGGTATCAGGTAGTCGCGAATGGAATATCGCTTTTGGAATCAAACTCGAATAATTCAGACTATATATACGAGTCAAACATTCCGTTATCTACCAAAATCATGGTTTTCGGTGCTGCAAAATTTGAGGTAAGTGAGTTGAGTGAATATAGGCCTATAAATTTGAGCAGCTGGGTTTATCCTGAAGGTGCGGCTGCTGCATTTTCTGACTTAGAAGCGGCCATGCCAGTACTTGATTTCATGATGGAATACCTTGGTCCGTATGAGTTCGAAAAATTAGCCAATGTGCAATCCACAACTCGATACGGAGGAATGGAAAATGCAGGGTGTATCTTCTATGATGAACAGGCTTTAAATGGAACAGGTAAAGCAGAATCGTTAATTGCACACGAAATAGCACACCAGTGGTTCGGAAATTCAGCATCTGAAGCAGATTGGAATCACATTTGGCTTTCAGAAGGATTTGCAACCTACCTAACGGGGATGTACCTGGAAAAAAGATATGGTTTCGATCAATTAATAGCCTACATGGAAAAGGATAGGGAACGAGTTATAGCATATGCGGAAAAAAACAAACATCCGATTGTATACAAACAATTACCGGCAGATTTAACCACCATACTGAATACAAATACTTACCAAAAAGCGAGTTGGGTTCTACATATGTTGCGCAGGCAAGTTGGGGATGATTTGTTTAAACAAATTATCGCTTATTATTATTCGAATTTCAGGTTGTCAAATGCTACAACTGCTGATTTTATTGCATGTGTAAATCAAGTAACGAACAAAGATTGGAGTGCGTTTTTTGAACAATGGTTGTACCGTGATGATCTGCCCGTTTTAAGCCTTTCAGCTAAAACAAAAAAACGGGTGTACGATTTTACAATTCAACAAGAGCAGGAAGGGCAGTCCTATAATCTTCCCGTAACGATTCAATTTATTTTAAAGGATGGAAGTTCAGTATATGATGTGGTTTCATTGAGTGAAAAATCTACCTTATATAATCGCACCTTCGATGATGAGGTGGTTCAGGTAGTTTTGGATCCTTTTAAAGAGTTGTTATTTAAGGAAATAAAAAAGTAAGTTATTGGTAATGGGTGTTTTGCCATTGTATCCAATATTCTTGTAGCCCTTCTCGTGTTTTATAAAGTGGACTCACATCTAACTTTTTATTCTTGACAATACCGCTCATTGAGAGCTTTTTTAATCTATTCTCTATGTCAGGCACATGTCCCCAACCTCCACAGTGATCAAATGAAGTTGTAGCTAGGTATTTGGGTACACGAATCAATGGAATTTCAACGTAATATTCCACAAAGTGATCACCGTCGTGCATTCCTTTCGTGGTCATTTTTATTCTTTTCAGGTCTACTTTGGCATAATTTCCTTCAATAAACATAGCTTTCAATTTTCTGCCCACGTATTTAGATATCACATTCGAATATTGATGCGCGATGTCAGTACCCGTTAATTGGTGTTCAGCGGCATAGGCGTAATTAACAAATTCAACACCTTTATACGTTCCGTAAACTTTATTATCCGTACATACAGGTGTTTGAATGGACACATTAAAGGTTTTGGGTTCGTCGGAATTTAAGTCTAATTCGAAATTTACGCGGTAACCTTGTGCATCATTTTTTTTTGGAAGAGAGGTTCGTGTGGATTCCTGATCACAACTTGATGTAAAGCATGCTACTGGTGTTATGAGTAAAAAAACAACTTTTTGAATTGTGCGCATGTTGGACTTTAAAATAATTCTGTACATTACAGAAACGAATTAAGTAAACTCCTTTTTTTTAATTTGACAAGTAAAGATAAGGATTATTCAACGAAATATGCGCTTACTTATTCATATTGTGTGTCTTTTGTTTTGGGTGGAAACGTATGCTCAAAGTAGAATACGTACTGAGGTTTCAGATCAACATTTTGTGGTTGATTATCGAAAGATGAAGCGCGATTATTCTTCATTGGACGAAGATTTTTATCAAAGTGAATTCTTTGAAGATCGATTTAAATGCTTCATCTACTACCAAGGTAAAACGGAAAAAGGAATTGTACTCGTTGTGCTTACACCCGTTGATCATCCAGATTTTGAACTGGCCGTTGAGCTACCTGTAGTAGAAAAATTGTATCAGGAAGGTGTCTTGTGGAGTGAGTTGGAAGCAGCGTACATTGAGTTGTTGAATTGATTTTTTTAGTTCTGGCAAACAAGTATGATGATCCTTTTTATATTTGTAAAAAAGCTTCAAAAATGGCATTGGCAAAGATCGTTCGGGTGGGTTCTGGTATGCAAAACGATTTTGTTATGACTAATCCTGGTGTAGAGTCCTCACATGCAGAGTTTTATGTAGACATCAGTGAAAATGTGTATTTAACAGACTCAGGAACACAGTCAGGAACTTTTGTCAACGGTCAACGCATTTCCTCTACTGTTATTTTAAAAGATGCTGATCGTGTGTCCTTGGGTGGAAATATGTTGGATTGGGTAACTGTTGTCAAACGCATCCCAACCAAATCAGATCGACCTAAGCAAACCACATCTGTCAAGAAAACAGCTACAAAAAGCACCGCTAAAATCTCTGAAAATATGCAATTGGTGCTGATTTGGGGAGCTATTGCAATCTTCATCTTCATTTTGGCTGTTTCCGTTTAAAATATTTTGACTTTTCTGCAGGTTGTTGTAATTTGTACTAAAGTTTGAAGGGTGCATAAGCGAATTAAAATTGGGCTTTCATTGATATTATTGGCAGGCTTAATTGATGCCCCTTATTGGTATTATATGCTACTTCGATTTTTGGTAATGGCTTTGTTTCTCTACTTGGCTTACGAATCACATGTAAAAGAAGATAATAACGACCGTTGGGTGTTTTTCTTTTCAGCTTTGTTGTTTCAGCCTTTTTTTAAAATTTATTTTGGATCCAATGCACACGCTATTTGGAATTTTATTGATGTGTTTTTTGCGCTGGCACTTTTAATGAATGTCCTTGTGAAGGCGCGTGAAAACTAACCAAGTTTATTTCTTTTTTTGTTTGGTTTGAGCTTTGTTTCCAATTTTTTCTTTCAATGATTTTGTGGGATCATCCATGGAGTTCAATGCACTTAGAACGGCAGACGAACTGTTTAATCTTAAAAATTCTTTCAGGATAAATGTATTCAAAGATGCTTTGTCTTGAAGTAATGCGGATAATTCAAAATTCAGGTCGTCTTGGTTTTGGATTATTAATTGAAAAAAGTCTTCGGAAATAGACAACTTCATCGAATTCAATAAGATAGGATTATACTTTTCCAGTAAGGTCTTGAGTTTTTGAATTTGATTCTCTGTCATGTTGTGCATGATCAAAAATACAAAAGCAAATCTGATTATTTCAATCAAGGGATAAAGATCAATCAGTAACCAATAGCGTCCCAAACGTTTTAATAAAAAAGTAAAAATAAGAGAGAGAATTTCGTATCTCAAATTAACTTTGAGTTGCACAACAAAACAACTCTCTCCTATGGCAAATA
>Ga0172373_10000623_pt1 | contig 57907 bp, 43 predicted proteins | sample Lak10m_2_FD_114546 | JGI IMG/M metagenome (GOLD analysis project Ga0172373, IMG submission 114546) | Freshwater microbial communities from Kabuno Bay, South-Kivu, Congo - kab_092012_10m | ecosystem: Environmental > Aquatic > Freshwater > Lake | place: Democratic Republic of the Congo... | reverse complement strand
TCAACAACGTAAACCCTGAAAAATGGTTCAATAAAGTCCTTGATGTTATCGCAGACTATCCGTGTAACAAATTACAAGATCTTTTCCCTGGAACTTTGAAGGTGTAGTTGGTCGGGTGGATACCTTACAACTATCAACGTTGCCAAGATAACACATTGGTTAAGATTGCCTAAAGAGGAAAGAAAATCTTTTTCAATGTCAAACATTAAAACAATGTATCACAATGAATTACTACTCAAGCGATTTTTTGTAACGTTCGGTATTAACCCAAACCTTGCAAAAAATAAAGCTAAAGCAATTAAACTCCTTGATTATGGTAAAATCGCCGCGTGATTACTTAACGAAGTATTGTCTTTAATTATCAGAATATTATTTTGCCTCTAACAAAACAACTAAATGGAAAGGTATTTTTTTAGTTATTAATGCATTAAGACAATCTAAACCAAAAGCTATTGGGTTAAATTTATAAGGATAAGCAAATTTAGTTTCACACTTTGGACAAAATGTATCACGCTGACTTTTAGCAGCCATATAATAAGGGATCCAAGCTGAAGCTGGTGTCAATTTTTGCTTTATTTTAGAAATGGTCTCATTGTATACACGTACATTTATTCCAAATGTTTTGTATGTAACAAGATTATATTCAGGAAATAATTGCTCAAAACTTATTAAGCTAAATCTTCTCATATGATAGCATCTGTGATAGATTAAATTACATGATGGGCATTGAACCATCCCTTTATTTAAGCTTTCATCAAATGGTACAGATAATAACAAGTACTTTTTTGATATTCTTTTGAGTTCACTAACAGTTTTGTTAAATGTTTTGTCATCTAAATGCTCAAGTAATTCACTACTTAATACCAAATCAAAACTTTTATTTTCAACTCCAATTTCATCACAACTAGCTTGAAGCTTGTTACATTTTACATTTTCTAGTGCAGCAAAACTACGATCTACCCCCAAGATATCGTATTTTTCACTCAAGCGATTAGTAATTAATCCGTTACCACATCCAATATCTATGATTGAATGAACATCTTCAGGTATTAATGAAGAGATGGTTTCATAATTGAGCGAAGCATCTTTGAAATTCGACCAATCATATTCTTCGTAATAATTTTGATTATCCATATTTTAATTAAAATTTTTAATCCAATAATTAAGGCATGCAATCCTCCAAATAAAAGGTGCATTTGAATTATTTCCGTTAAAAAAAGAGTTGATTTCTTTTTGAGTTTTCTCTTTATCTAAAAAATCTAACTGTTTATAATCGATTTCTAGAAGGTGTTTTAACGAATTTCGTAACCAAACGACTTCTCCAGGTGTAACAAAGCCTTTTTTATCTTTTCGGTTTCGAATATTGGTAGGTAAACAGTCTTTCATGGATTCTCTCAATACCCATTTAGATACATTATTCTTAATTTTTACATTATTAGGCATCTGAAAACCGAGTTCTACTAATCGATGGTCTAAAAAAGGTACCCGACTCTCGATAGATGCTGCCATTGAATTTCTATCTTCATAATGTAAAAGACTGGGTAAACTGGAAAATTTCATCAATACTTCATGAAACGAGTTGAATCGATTATCAAAATGTAATTTTCCAAAATCTAAAGATTTTGAAGCTATTCCTTTTTTTAATAGTTGGGGATAATAATTATTTTGTTCGAATGTATATAGTTTTTCTTCATTCAAAAAAGTTGATAACAAACTTTTTGCAATTATTGGAAACATTTTTCCAAACGAAAGATCTTGATCTTTTTTTTGTTGAATTAATGAACTAGAAAAGTTTAATAATTGTCCTTTTCTAATCATATCTGCATATAGTCTATAATTAGAATGGTTATATCCACCTAAATAATCATCAGCACCTTGACCACTTAACACTACTTTTACACCATCTTTCGCTATGCGTTGCATAATAAAATACTGAGAAATTGGTGAAGAACCAAGCATAGGAAAATCACAATGATACATAACATCATGCAAAGTAGATTCGACCTCCCCTTCAGAGGGTGAGTAAAAGTGAGAGGTAAATTCTGAAGGATATTTTTTAATGATTTCTTCAATAAATGGTCGTTCATCAACCGCATTTTTACCAGTATAATATATGGAATAAGTATTTAAATTCGAGGATCTTTTATTATTTAATATATCACAAACTATTGAAGAACTATCAATGCCACCACTAAGAGTTGCTGCCAAGGGTACATCGCTTCTTAGATGAATATTAATAGAGTTTTCAAATAACTGTTTAAATTGAGAAACATATTCATCTTCGCTTAAAGTTTTAGAATCACTTGATTCGATTTGCCAGTAGGTTTCAATTTTAAAATTTTCATTACGATAACTAAAATTGCTTCCTGGAGGTAATGAATATATTTCTGAATAAATTGTTTCTTCTCCAAAAGTAATCCATCCCATGGTTAATGATCGATTTACTTGATTGAAGTTTAAGTTATTAGAAAAAACAGGTGATTTTCGTAAGGATTTTATTTCAGAAGAAAAATAAAATTTTTTTTGTTTTTTAATATAATAAAAAGGTTTGATTCCAAATCGATCACGGGATCCAAATAATTCATGGTTAGTTTCATCCCAGATAACAAAAGCCCACATCCCTAAAAATCGCTTTACACAATCTTTTCCCCAAAATTTATAAGCATAAAGAATTACCTCAGTATCAGAATCAGTTTGAAAAACAAATCCATGGTTAATCAGTTCTTTTCTTATTTCTAGATAATTATAGATTTCACCATTAAACGAAATACTATAATTATCTCGAATCATCGGCTGATTACTTGCTGGTTTCAAGTCGATGATGCTAAGTCTATTATGACCTAAAACTGTTGACTTATCTCTGTAAAAATTATGAAAATCAGGACCGCGATGAATGGAAGTTTGCAACATGGAATGAATGATTTCATTTCCTTGAATTTCACTTAACGAATGATCAATGAACCCATGAATTGCACACATGTTTTTTTTGAGTAAAAATATTGATTTCTTTTAATATAGCCTTATTTTTTTGTATTCTTCAAAAAAGATAACTATTTGACTAACTTTGAAAATCATTATTTAGCTATGGGAATAATTCAAAAAGACGCTTTAAGAACGATGATCTTATCCTATTTGGGTTTAATATTAGGTTATTTAAACCGTGGCGTGTTTTTTATTTTATTTCTTACATCTGCGCAGGTCGGTTTAATTAATTTAATAATTTCTGTAGGATTGCTATTTGCTCAATGTGCTAACTTAGGAACAGTTTATGCTGTTTGGAAATTTTTTCCTTTTTTTAGGAATAAAGAAAAAAATAATCATGGGTTTTTATTACTCACATCCATAATTGTGAGTTTAGGTATACTACTTTTTGTGATTATTTCCATCTTATTTAAAGACTCAATTAATAGTCATTATCAAGAGAAATCAAAAGCTTTTATAGATTATTACTACTGGATTATACCTATTGGTATTGGAAATGTATTTTTCTTATTATTCGACAATTATTTAAGAGGAATGTATAAAAACATTATTGGGGTTTTTGCAAATGAGATTTTATCGAGACTAATCATATTTATACTGTTGTTGCTATATGGCTACCATGCGATAACTTTTGATGTGTTTATAATTTCTCATTTTTTAGTTTACTTTATTCCAGCATTAATTTTATTATTTTATTTACTAAAAAAGCAAGAAATTACATTTTCTCTAAGTACAATTAAAATACCTAGAAAATTTAAAAAAATTATTCTAGCATTCAGCTTATATAATTATGTAAATTCATTAGGAGCATTGGTGGTTGTTACACTTGATTCTTTAATGATCGCATCCTATATTGGTTTAACAGAAACTGGTATTTATACTCAGATAATATTTTTAACAAGTACTTTAATGGTTCCTTATCGTTCAATAGTTCGTGTTAGTTCACCTCTTGTTTCTGAATATTGGAAAAACAACGATATGATTAAAATGAATGAGCTATACCAAAAAGTAAGCTCAGTATCACTTTTTATTGCTTTATTTTTGTTTTTAATAATCTGGTTAAACATCAATGAATTATTTACTTTTTTACCAAAAGAATACGCAGTAGGAAAATGGGTGTTTTTATTTTTAATGTTAGGTAAAATGTTGGATATGTATTTTGGAATCAATGGTACTATTTTTATTACATCCAAAAAATATAAATATGATATAATTTTCACTGTTTTATTGATTGGAATTGTCACGGTTTTAAATGTGTATTTAATACCTACGTTTGGAATTATTGGTACCGCTATTTCAACATCAATCTCCTACGTGATTTACAATATCGGGCGATTATTATTTGTTTATTTCGCCTATAAAATACATCCTTTCACCTGGAAACAAGTATATTTAATACTAACTTTTACGTTAACCTTAGCTTTTTACTATCTTCTTTTTCCATTGTTTATCAATCCGTTTGTTAATATCGTTTTCCAAACTTTATATATTTTAATTACGTTTTGTAGTGTTTTATATTTCTTTAATTTAGAACCTAATACGAAAGCATACCTGCAAAATGGCGTTTCTTTTATTGCTAATAAAATAAAATCTAAATCGTAATTCATTGAAGCGTTATAGTGACATAAGCTTGAAAGGTTTAAAAAAAATTGCAATAAGTTTATTGCCTTACATTTTTCGTTACAAAAAATTTAAACGTTTTAGAATAGATTTTAAATCAAAGGATGTAGATCAAGAATTTGAGGTTCTACCATTGATACTAAATCCTCAATCGGTTGTTCTAGATATTGGTGCGAATTTAGGAGAATATACTTATTTTTTTCAGGAGATCATTCAAGTAAAAGAAGTGATAGCATTCGAACCAATACCAGAACTTTTTAACAACTTAAAGATTTTATTTCCTAAAATTCAAGTTTATCCGTTTGCAGTCAGTAGCCATGCTTCGGTAAGGGATTTATTTATTCCATACATAGATTCAATTAAATATGAAACACGGGCTAAACTAGATTTATTACCTGAGATTAATGAAACTAAAAACGAAAGCATTAGAGTTCAAACTATTGCATTAGATTCGTTTTTTGATGCTAGTACTTCCAAAATTGATTTCATTAAAATAGATATTGAGGGACATGAATTACATGCAATCCGAGGAGCGGAAAAAATTATTTTACGTGATTATCCAATTTTGATGGTTGAAATCGAACATAGGCATCATCCACAGGAATTTCATGCTGTAATCGATGAGATTTGTAACTTAGGATATAAATGTACTTTTTATGATAAATCTCAGAAATCTCTGCTTGAATTTCGACAATTTTCTCTAGAAAAGCATCAAAATTTAGAACTTAAAGAAAATTATTACATCCATAATTTTTTGTTTTTTCCATTCAATTATTCGATAGAATCACTCAATAATTCAATACATTCTTCGTTATAGTACCATGCAAAAAATTAGTAACGTAATTCAATCCCCATCTTTCAAAAGTTTTGTAATTCAATTAATTGGTTTTGCTTTATCTTTTATTGTAAGTATTGTATTAACAAATTTGTTTGACGCTAAAATTTATGGAGAATATGTATTAGTCTATTCTACTGTTGATATGTTTGCAATTTTTTCATTAATGGGTTACAATCAATTGTTTTCCATAGAAATACCCAAACTTAAAACGGATAATGAACGTTTTAGTATTTATAAATTAGCAACACGTAGGTGTTTCAGAAATTCAATTTTTATAGGAACAGGTATATTACTTTTTGGCGTTATATATCCATTCGAGGAGAAAAACATTTCTTATTTGATAATTTCTTCAGCCTTTACATTACCTGTTGTGGGATTGACCATAGTTAACACAAATTTTTTATACAGTTTAAAAGAAACTTTGGTGCCACAGTTAAACGATAAAATAGGTAGGGTTATACTCTTTATTCTATTTATTTTTCTTTTTCGTCAATTTTCTTCGGATATTTCAGTGATAATTCTTGCATTTATATTTTCTAGTTCCATAACCTATGGAATTTCTTATTTTTTGAGAAAAAGAAGAATATCACTAACTGAATACGAAGTAGCTAACAATTCAAATAAGTTCAATAAAACCATTTATTTGTTACTTCTAATAAATTCAATCAATCTACTTTTTTCCAAAACAGACGCAATTCAAATGACCTATTATTTGGGGGCTGATTTTGCTGGAGTAAACAATGTTTACATGAAAATGTCCCACATATTACACCTAGTAATGAGTAGTTCATTAATAATTTTCAGTCCTAAAATTTCCAAAATTATTGCCCAAAGACGATTTGACTTAGTTCGAAGAGAATTAAAAAAAGTATTCCGATTTGCATTACCTATTTCTCTTGTTTTATTAGTTATCGTATTGTCACTTACTCCTATTTTTTTAAGTTTCTATTCGTCAAGTATGTATCAAACTCACAGTTATAGTATTACCTTATATTGTGTTTCTGCAATACTCGGCATACTTACAGGACCTGCAGCAATGATACTAATGTTGTCAAATAAGTTGAAGGCGTTGATTATTGGATACTCTTTAGAGTTAGTATTAAACTTAGTCTTAAATACTATCCTAATTCCAAGGTTTTTTATAGCAGGGGCTGCTTACGCAACTATCGTAAGTGAACTAGCTGTAAACTTATATTTTGCCTATATTTGTTTTAAATCCTTTCGTTTGAACACTTTGTATTTTGGAAAATAATTTAAGATGAAAATTGCAGTTATAGAAGTAGAATGTCATGCTGAAGTTTTACGTTCTACCATCTTACTTTTCTCCAAAATACCTAAGTATCAATTGACGATTTTTACAACAAAAGAAATAGTAAAAGAAGCTGGTATTTCGACCGAATCTTCTGCCGATTTAACGGTCATATTGAAAAAATCACATGAAACGGATACTGTATTTTTAAAGCGTAATACCAGTCTTTTTAATAAACATAATTACCTACTAATAAATACATTACAACGAAAATTTTACATCTATAACAACTTAAAAATCACAATTCCAATTGCAGTCCGTGTGCATAATACGCATTTTTATTGGTCTAAAATTTTTCAAAATAAAAAATACGATTTAGCTAACTATAAACTACTCATCAAAGAAATTTATAAATTAGAAATTGTACAACGAAAACAATTTTTGAAAAAAGTAGATTATTTCTTTTTCCCTTCAGAAAGTACATATTCCTATGCCATAAAAAAATATCCGTTTCTAAAAACGAAAGCACATGTATTCCCTTTAAATTTTCAGGATTCAATTCCATCCGTTACTAATCACAATGAAAAAATACTAATTATCCCAGGTAAAGTAGATCCTTTACGCAAGGACTTATATTTTATTAAAACGTTTATTAAATTACTTTCTGAGGAACCGTTAGAATTTCCTATTACTATTGTATTTTTAGGTGTTACAGAAGGGGAAAAAGCAATTCGTTTTATGGAGGATGTATTGCAATACACATCTAGTTTAATGAATGTCGTGCACTTTACACGTATTGTCCCATCAGATACATACACTAATTATTTGAAAAAATGTGATGTAGTGTTATGTCCAATATATACTTCCACTATTTTCCAACTCTCCGAAGAAACGTATGGTATAACAAAGGTTTCTGGAGGTGTTAATGACGCAATTCATTTTGGTAAATGGTGTCTTGTTCCAGCAAGTTATTCAGTCGATATTTCGTTAAACAAACAGGTGTTGACGTATGATTCCCTAGGAGATTTATATGATTTAGTGAAAGAGAAACTAATGCGTAATCCACCAACATTACTATCAGAAGAATCGCCTTATCGATTGGAAAATCAACGTACATTTATTCAAACTATCTTTAAATGAATGTATCCTTAAATATCGTATTGCTTTCCAATCATCACATTGATAAAAAACGTTGGGATGAAACCATGGAGTTAGCCCATAACGGAATCGTTTATGGATATTCATGGTATTTAGATGCAGTATTTCCAAATTGGTCGGCTTTAGTTTCGGATGATTACTCCTATATTTTCCCAATAACTTCGAATCGTAAATTTAGATTATCTTACTGGTATTCTCCAATGTACACCATGCAACTTGGTGTTTTTTCTACCAATGAACTTTCGGAAGAAGTACTTAAGCAATTTTATACCTTACTTCCAAAATCGATTATTTCTTATGATTTTAGTGTAAATGCTAAAATTCATCAGATTCCAGAGGATTTCAAATTTACTCTGAAGACATGTCAATATATTGATTTAACTTCTTCTTATACGGAATTAATAAAAGACTATTCTACTAATTTAATTAGGAATTTAAAAAAAGCATTTAAAGCAAATTTACGCATTCAAGAATCAAACGATGTAGCATCTGTAGTTTCTATGTTTCGTATTCATAGAGGTGAATCTATAGAAAATATAACAGAAAAAGATTATGAAATTCTTTATGCTTTAATCGAGAATACTTTAAGAATTCAAAAAGGAAAGATATACCAAGTATACGATAAAGAAGAATTATTAGCTTCTTGTTTTTTTTCATACGCTAACAATCGAATTATCTACCATAAAGGTGGTGTTAATCCCTTAGGTAAAAAACTTGGCGCTATGCATTTTTTACTAGATTATCTTGTACAACAACACGCAGAATCTAAACTAATTTTCGATTTTGGTGGGTCTTCTATTTCTTCCGTTAAACAATTTAATCGCAATTTTAGTAAAAAGGAATATACCTATTTACAATTACAAAAAGGAAATCGTTGGATTCAATTAGTTAGAAAAATAAAAAATAAATTATTTTAATGCAAAAAGATCGGTTACTCCAATAGTACGCTCTACCGTAAATCCCTCCGCATATCTCACTCCGAGCGGTCTTCCCATTTCTGCCATTCTACCTGAAAGAAAATCTAAAAAATCTTGTCCGGAAATAGGTGTTTTTGGTCCTTCTAGTTCTGGATTAAAAAATTGAGTTTTATATGCTAATATAGACTGCATCTTTTGTTCGAAGAAATCGGTAACATCCACCACGAAATCTGGTTTTATATAGCGATCTTGGATGTAATGATACACCGCTTTTGGTCGATATGGCTCTTGGGACACCCCATTATAGGAAGTTTTTATTTTGTTTAATCCTGCTAAGAAACAAGCTTCAGAAACTAATTCACTTCCTTTTGCGTGGTCAGGGTGGCGATCTTCTATAGCATTTGCAAAAACAATTTCAGGTTGTAATAATCGAATTTGCTCCACAATTTTCAGTAAATTTTCTTCGGTTTTATCCAAAAAGCCATCAGGCATCTTTAAGTTATGTCGGTAGCTCACTCCCATAATTTTAGCAGCATCACTTGCCTCTTGATAACGCGTTTCAACAGTTCCTCGCGAACCTAATTCACCTTGTGTTAAATCTACAATTGCAACTTTTTTCCCTTGGGATATATACGAACAAAGTGTACCAGATGCAGATAATTCTACATCATCGGGATGGGCACCAAAAGCAAGGATATCGAACTTATTATCTATCATTATCTATTTTCCGTAATTAATTTATCTATATCCGATTTTAATTTGGGTAAATGATTTATAAGTATAGACCAAATGTTTTCATCAGAAATACTATCATAGGCATGTATAACTTGGTTTCTAAGACCTATTATAGATTTTGCATTGGTAATTTTGTTTTCAAAACTAGAATCTTGTTTTAGAATACGATTTACTGCTTCTCCTATTATTTCTAATTCTCTTTCAGTAGCTCTTTTTAAAACTATATTGTTTTTGTATTCAAAAAAGTCTTTTGGATAAATTGTGAAAAAAACATTTATTTCGTTGATAGCAATTTGAATATCATATATCCATTTTAAAATTCTTTCATCCATAGATTAATGCTTTATTTCTATTGATAGAATTAATCAATACTGGATTTTTTAGTGTTTGTTCTTCTATCAAGTCTATTTCACGATTAAACAAATCTTTCAGTTGTTCTTTTAAATGAAAGTAATTATCAAAATATAAAGTAAGATCAATTGGCTTAAATTTTACAAGCAAATCTATGTCACTCGTAGAAGAGAATTTATCTGTCAAAGCTGAGCCAAATACAAATAATTTATCTACATGGTAAGTATCACACAATGTAAATAAAGCTTCTTTATGCAGATCAATTGAGAACATACTACAAATGTAAGATCAATAATCAATATTGAAAAATTTATTATTCTAATAATCCTTTAGCATAATCTCTATTTCTCCACCATGATAAAGTTGAGAAAACCGCAAAACAAGCTACAGTATAAAAAATCCAATTCGGAACCTCTGCAAGTCCATCACCTTGTGCGTAAGAATGTAATCCAACCAAATAAAAATTTACACCAAAGAAGGTAAAGATTATTGCTCCGTAACTCCAAAAACTAACTAAATTGAATGAGAACTTACTTGCTAAACCTGGAATGTATCGTAAATGTAATAGGATTGCGTAAACTAATACGGAAACCAAAGCCCATGTCTCTTTTGGATCCCAACCCCAGTACCTTCCCCAAGATTCATTTGCCCAAATACCTCCTAAGAATGTTCCGATGGTCAACATAAACAAACCAATTGTAATCGTTAATTCTGATATCGCAGTGATTTCATTGATTTGTTTTGTGATTCTTGATCCATTCACTTTAGTTCTAAAAATATACATTACTTGATTTAGAAAACCTAAAATAGCACCTAGTCCGAGGAAACCATAACTTCCAGTAATTATAGCTACGTGTATCATTAGCCAATAGGATTTTAACACTGGTTGTAATGGCGTAATTTCTGGATCCATCAAATTTAATTCAGTCACAAATAGAATGAAAAAGGAAAGAATTGCTGTACCTGCTAATACAGCCCCATTTTTACGGGAGAAAATAAAACCAGCTATCATCGCAACCCAAGAGATAAAAACAACTGCTTCATACCCATTACTCCAAGGTGCGTGTCCGGAAATGTACCAACGCATTCCAACTCCAATTCCGTGATAAATAAATATAAAAGCAATAAGCACAATAAATGGCAAGGATATTTTCTTGAATTTTTTATCCGTATTTTCAGTAGGTGTAATAAATACACGAACAAAATAAATCACCAATAAAATCAATCCTAACATAAAATAACCATACATCGTATTTTTGAATATATTCATTTTGTTATAACGAATTTCCATATTTACCATCGTTTCGGAGGGTACAATCTTCTTAGAAGTTGCTCGTTGAAATTTTTTAAGTGCATTCAGATTATCTAGTGCTAAACCATAGGAATTCGTTTCTTTTGATTTTGCTACAGACATTAAATAGCGCATAGCAAGTTTAGAGGACGTTGTGTCTTTTTGCATTAAACTCATGTCTAACGGAACATACCAAGCGTTATTCGGGTCGTTTTTTAAAGGTATGATTTTCATGTAAGTCCACTGAAATATAGAGCCAACTACTTGAAAACGCTCTACTAATTTGATCAATTTCTTATCGAATTCTGAACGTTTTGACTCCATTTTTTGATGCGCTTCATTGTATTTTGTGATCCATTTGAAGTTACCTTGAGTATCAATTAATTCTTCATAACTCACATATTTTTTGAGTTTTAATGGTTCTCTTAGTACCGATGGAACAGAAATTACTTCTTCTTTAATCCAATGAGGTGGATACATGTGCATACTGAAAACAGTTTGAACAGCATTATTTTCGTTAAATTTATTTTTACCATAAATCTTTCGCAATAAATTATCACAAAGCGTATGAATAGGGACAATTCTACCGTCGTAATCCTGGACTAATAAACTAGATAAATCTTCACTATGTTCTTCCGACATTACGTGGAATACATCTTTTGGGGCTTCTTTCGTATGCGAATGCCCTGCGTGATCGTTTTGCGCAATTGAATTCAACGAAAATAAACCACTAAATAAAATGACAAGCAGACCAATGTTTTTAGCTTTTGACTTTTGAATTATTCCTAATAATTCTTTGAAGCGTCCTACAGGAGCAAATAAAGACATAACCATTCCAATCATTAATAATAAATACCCTAAATAAGTGATGTTTGTTCCCCAAAAATCATGATTAACACTTAATTTAGTTCCTTTTTCATCTGCATCATAGCTGGATTGAAAAAAGCGATATCCGTCATAGTCCATCACATGATTCATAAAAATAGTATGGTCTTTCGTATATTTATTTACGGTATCTATTACTATAACATCACTTTCAAACGAAGATGCCACATCAGAACCTGGATATCTTGCTAAACGAAAATCTTTGCATCCAATTTCAAATGGTAAATATATTTTGGATGACCCATATTCCATTTCATAGGTTAAACCCTCAAAATTAAAAACGGTATGCTCTGGAATTTGTCCAATACCTCCTAGTAAATCTACTAGTTTAGATTTGTTTCCATCTGTGATTTTTACAGTAAGTATATCTACGCCAACATTTTTCTTTCCTGAAGACATTTTTACCATTTTAGCATGTGGTATTTCTCTTTTGAAAACGAATTGTTGACCTGCAACAACGTATAAGGTAGTCGGCAAAAATGGTACTAATGTATCCGTCGGAATTTTAGTAAATGCTTCTTCAGGAGGGTTTTGACCAGACTGTCTGTATTTCATCATACTAGCCATAGGTAAATACTGTATCGGTAATTTTGATTTTACCATCAATTTTCCATGGACTTTGGTAATGTCAATACCTGGCATCGCATTTTTCTTTTCGTAGGACAAAGCATTTTCTCCAACCATCACAAAACCATCTGGAGCTATATAGTTAGATTTCATTCCATCTGTAACTACTTCTAATACTCCTGATTTAATTGAATCATGAATTAACAATGAATCAATTTGTTTCTTTTTAAAATCAACATATTCTATCGTAATTGGAGTTTTATGGTTTGGAAAATCTACGTCAAATTCAAAATCATTGCTTGTTACCTCAGATAAAAATGTTTTTTCATTTACTTCATATTGCTTAATTCGGTCATTAATTCTAAACCAAATATGTGGGTCAGATGCATAGATAAAATTACTTTTTTCACCTTCTCGAATTGACATCAATCCTTCAAAACCAAAGAAACGAGTCACCCCCGCCCCTATCAAAATAATAATAAAAGATAAATGAAACGTTAACATCGCAATTTTTTCGCGTTGAAACATTTTGTATCTGAAAATATTGACAACTAAATTAATAGCTAAGTAAACTAATAATACTTCAAACCAATGTGCGTTATAAACTAAAATTTTTGCAGTCTGAATATCATAGTTAGATTCCAATATGGTTGCCCATCCAATCGCAATTAAAAAAACAAGCATAGCAAGTGCCATTAATCGCATTGAAAATAGTGGAGTAAATATTTTTCTCATTATTGGGTTATAACTTAAGTTACTTTAAAGTGTTTTTTTTGCTACTTCTTTTTTCTTTTTTATGTCGGTTACAATTACAAAAATTAAAGCTAAAATGACAATAATCGATGATGTTGAAGCTAAAGTACCCGCTGTATGGTAAGCCGGTAAATCGAATGTAAATTCAATACGATGCTTACCTTTAGGTAGTTTTATCCCACGTAGAAAGTAATCTACTTTTGCAATCGCAACTTCTTTTCCATCTACTGTCGCTTTCCAACCGTCTGCATAATACATCTCTGAAAAAATTGCTAATTGTTCAGCATTTGAATTAGATTCATAGGCGATTTTATTAGGTGAATAACTTGTCATAGTTATTTTTCCTTCTCCTGTAAACCTACGTTTGTTTATTTTGCTAAATTCAGATTCTAAGATTACTGCTTCTTCTCTCGGTGTAAATTCTTCGATATTTTTAATTTTCACTAGTTTTAGGAAAGACTTTGCGGTATCTAATTCTAGTGTCTGTACAGGAACCAAATTTGTTTTTCCATTCATATCCATAACAAACAATGCTTCCATACCTTCTACAATACCGGACGATATTGGAACATCAAGCGTATCTCCTTTTAATACATACTGTAATTTATCAGAAGTAAATACTTTGACATTTTTTTGCACTTTCCCATTTACTAATAACGAACCAACGGTTTGATTATCCAATTGATAAACTGAACCAAGTGCTCTTATTTCATCGTTGGGAGATTTATATTTTGTTACTTTTTTAACAAACCATGCATTTCCTAATGCGTTTGGATTGGGTTGGGCTTCAGTTCCATTTTGAATGAAATACTTAACATTCATCATGTCGTAAATTTTGTAATTTGAATTTGCGATATGGAAATCGAAAACGTTTTGAATGGAACGTAATTTCGCCCCATGGTAACCTCCAAGAGCCTTATGAAAATAAGAAGAAGTTGCACTATTAAATCCTCCAGATAAATCAAAAACACGATAATTAGTAGATCTATTCAATGCAGCGAATTTATAAGCGTCTATCAAATTTCGTTGCGCTGGTCCGGTTATTTCAAGTTCTACTCCTTTTTGTTTTGCTTCTAATTCTGCTTTTGCAACTATCGATTTTAAAGAAGGTTTTTCAGTGAGTTCATTCTCCATTATTTTATAATCCGCATTGGTTGCAGCAATAGCATATAATGTATTCCCTTTTTCAATCCAATATTTATAGCCATTTCCTTGTTCTTGGTTACCTAGATAATTATTAGCAACTGGAATTAAATCCATACCAACAAGGACTATAAGGCCAATGATAATATATTCTGTCTTGGTTTCGGTATAAAACAATAAAGCTATTAACCCAATTGTTACTAATAAAAATAACAAAGAACGATTCATACTGCTGTCAAATATAGATGCGCGTATAGTTTTCATCGCATCAAAACTTTTTTCGTATGGAGTAACTTGTTGTTGAACAAATTGATCAACTTGTTGCGGATTATTAATGTCTAGTTGGTATTGCGACATTAAGTCGGCTGGATTCATACCTGCTAGTTGTTGACGAATGCTTACTCCTATATTTTCTATTTGAGCCTTATCCCCTGCTGATTGATAATTATCCCCTAATCCTATAAATTTAACTAACAGTAAAAATCCTAATGCAACACCTGAAGTAATCAAAAAAGTTTTCTTTTTAGATTTCAATGTTTCACGTTCCTTAACCAACAAATCCAAAAATAAAACACATAAAATTGGTATACAAAGCTCAACCATTACTAGGATGATTGTAACTGCTCTAAATTTGTTATAGCCTGGGATGTGCTCTAAGAAAAAATCCGTTAATCCCATAAAGTTCTTACCCCACGAAAGCATCAAGGTTAATAATGTGACAGCTAACAATGCCCATTTTACAGGGTTATTTAAAAATACCAGACCTAAAAAAGCTAAGAAAAAAACGATGATCCCAATATACACAGGTCCAGATGTCATCGGTTGATCTCCCCAATATACAGGTAAATTCATAACACCTTTTGCATCTTCTGGAGATAAATCCATACTTTCTACCTGTTCAGCAAAGGGGCTTTCACCCAATGCTACAGATCCACCGCCTTTAACATATGGGGAAACTAATGTAAATGATTCTCCAATACCATAGCTCCATTGTGTAATGTAATCTTTATCTAAACCAGATGTAACGTTTTCTGCATTTGAAACGCCGTTTGGTGTAATTGTTACATCATTTCCACCACGGATTGTATGTTTGGCGTAATCATTGGTTAAGTAAATGTTACCAAAGTTGGTTAAAAACGCTAAAAAATACGCAATAATTAATCCTCCTGAAGTCAATAGAAACTTTTTGTATGATTTTTTAATGACTGCATCTACAAGAAAAACAACCCCTATAGCAAGTAATAATATCCCAAGGTAATAGGTTACTTGTAAATGATTCATGGATAATTCAAAAATCATAAAAATAGTTGATAATACTAAGCCCCACCGCAGATTCCGTTGGTATGACATAATAAATGCACCGACAACGGGAGCCATAAATGCAACTGCTAAAGCTTTTGTGTTGTGACCAGCTTGAATGATTATCATGTCATAGCTTGAAAAACCAAATGCTATTGCTCCAAGTAAACCTACCCAGGGATTAATGCGTACACACAAAGCAAAAATGTAAAATCCTAACATGTATAGCAATACTATTCCAGCTGGAAAAGGAAAGAGTGTAGCAAAACCAACATACACATCTTTAATATAATTCCCTGTATACAACAAAGAAATTTGAACACTCGGCATTCCACCAAACATTGAATTTGTCCACATGGTTTCTTCCCCTGTTTGCTGTCTAAAATCTTCAATTTCATGGGATGCTCCACTGAATTGTTCAATATCATGTTGTTTTAATCCGTACCCTTCAAATTGAAGTTTGAAATAGATTAAGGTTACAATAACCATAATACCGATTGCTACAAAATGTTTCCAGTTTGTTCTAAAAAAAGTATTCATCATTTTTTATTTAAAATAGAAAAATCCACAGTGTATAACTATGGATTTTTCTGGTTTTTATTTTACTTCTTCGTAATCTACATCTTTCACGTTACCAGGTGTAATATTCCTTAAAATCGATATTTTGCCTTTGTTTTGTTCAAAATGAGCTTTTTGTTTTTTTATTTTTTCCTGTTCTTCTCTAAATTTGTTTTGTTCAGCAATATTTCGTTTTGCAACCATTAGTTGCCCCAAATATTTGAGTACAACCATAGCTCCTAGAAGCATCATAATCGTTTTTACGATTCCTGATATGCTTGCTGTAACAACCATTTTATCTAGATAAATGCATATTACGTTCAGAATATATCTTTGTAAAGAAAGGATCTTTCAAATTTTTGATAAATCTAATTCCTTCACCGGTTGATTTCATTTCTGGACCTAATTCCTTTTTAACATCCGGAAATTTCTCATAAGAAAATACAGGTATTTTTATAGCATACCCCTCTTTTTTAGGGTTGAAATTAAAATCTTTCAATTTAGAATGTCCTAGCATAACTTTTGTTGCGTAATTAACATACGGTTCATCGTATGCTTTAGCTATAAAAGGTACGGTTCTGGAAGCTCTTGGATTTGCTTCAATCACATATACTTTATCGTCTTTTATTGCAAATTGTATATTGATCAATCCTTTTGTCTTTAAGGCAACGGCAACTTTTCGTGTGATATCTTCAATTTGTAACATTACAAAATCACCTAAGTTGTATGGAGGTAGTAATGCATAAGAATCCCCAGAATGAATACCGGCTGGTTCAATGTGTTGCATTATACCTATAATAAATACATCTTCGCCATCACAGATAGCATCCGCCTCAGCTTCGATAGCTCCACCGATAAAGTGATCTAGTAAAATTTGATTACTTCCCATTTCGCCGATAATATCGACAACGTGGTGTTCTAGCTCTTCTTTATTGATGACAATTTTCATTTTTTGTCCACCTAAAACATAAGAAGGTCTAACTAGTAAAGGAAATCCTAATTCATCCGATAATTGTAACGCTTGTTCTGCATCTTGAACAACACCATATTTTGGAAACAAAATATTGTTTTCTTCTAATAATTTAGAAAAACGACCTCTATCTTCAGCCAAATCAAGCGCTTCATAACTAGTACCTAAAATTTTAATTCCAAAACGATTTAATTTTTCAGCTAATTTCAAAGCTGTTTGTCCACCTAACTGAACGATTACACCTTCCGGTTTTTCATGCTGAATAATATCGTAAATATGTTCCCAAAAAACTGGTTCAAAATATAATTTATCAGCTGTATCAAAGTCGGTAGAAACTGTCTCAGGATTACAGTTAATCATAATAGTTTCATAACCACATTCTTTAGCAGCTAAAACACCATGCACACAGCTATAATCAAATTCAATTCCTTGTCCAATTCTGTTTGGACCAGAACCAAGAACAACTACTTTCTTTTTGTCAGAAACGATACTTTCGTTTTCATATTCAAATGTAGAATAGTAATAAGGTGTTTTTGCTTCAAATTCTGCTGCACATGTATCTACTAATTTAAATACTCGTTTGATTCCCATTTCCGTACGTTTCGCATGTACTTCAGATTCTAAACAACGAAGAAGATGAGCAATTTGTCTATCCGCATACCCTTTTTGTTTTGCTGTAAACAAAAGGTCTTGCGGGATGTTTCCTAGATGGAATTTTTCAATTTTTCGTTCTAATTTTATTAAATCTTCAATTTGTTTTAAGAACCAAACATCGATCTTGGTTTTTTCGTGAATTGTTTTGAATGGTATCCCAAGTTTTATAGCATCATAAACATGGAAAAGACGGTTCCAAGAAGCAAACTCTAGAGAATGTAATATTTGTTCTTGATTTGTCAACTCTTTCCCATCTGCACCAAGCCCATTTCGATCAATTTCTAAGGATTGACAAGCTTTTTGTAAAGCTTCTTGAAAAGAACGACCAATTCCCATCACCTCTCCAACCGACTTCATTTGAAGTCCTAATTTACGATCAGTACCAGGGAATTTATTAAAGTTCCAACGAGGAATCTTAACGATTACGTAATCTAATGTTGGTTCAAACAGAGCAGATGTACTTTTAGTTATCTGATTTTTTAATTCGTCCAAATTGTATCCTATCGCTAATTTTGAAGCGATTTTTGCAATTGGATAACCAGTTGCTTTGGAAGCTAATGCAGAGGAACGAGAAACACGAGGGTTAATTTCTATCGCGATGATTTCTTCTTTTTCATCTGGAGAAACAGCAAATTGCACGTTACAACCTCCTGCAAAATTTCCAATGGATCGCATCATATGAATTGCCATATCACGCATTCTTTGAAAAGTTGTATCTGACAAAGTCATTGCAGGTGCCACAGTGATAGAATCTCCTGTGTGAATACCTAGTGGGTCAAAGTTTTCAATCGAACAAATAATAACCACATTATCATTATTGTCTCTCAATAATTCTAATTCGTATTCCTTCCATCCTAACAGCGCTTTATCTATCATAACTTCATGAATAGGAGATAATTGTAAACCTCTTTCAAGAAGATTATCAAATTCTTTAGGGTCATGAACAACAGAAGCTCCAGCACCACCAAGGGTATAAGAAGCACGTATACAAAGTGGGAATCCAAATTCTTGTGCAATTTCTTTTCCTTCTAAAAAGGATTTTGCCGTTTTTTGAGGTGCCATTGGAACACCTATTTTACCCATTAACTCTCTAAATTCTTCTCTATTTTCTGTAATGTCTATCGCAGCAATATCTACCCCAATCATTTTGACACCATACTCATCCCAAATCCCCATTTCTTCACACTTCATTGCAAGATTCAATCCTGTTTGTCCTCCCATAGTAGGAAGAACTGCATCTATCTTGTGTGATTGAAGTATTTTAACAATGTATTCGGGTTCCAAAGGCCACAAATACACATTATCAGCTACTAATTTATCCGTCATAATTGTTGCCGGATTAGAGTTGATTAACGTTACTTCGATACCTTCTTCTCTTAAAGAACGTGCAGCTTGAGAGCCGGAGTAATCAAATTCGCAAGCTTGTCCGATGACAATAGGTCCGCTTCCGATGATTAATACTGATTTAATGGATTCGTTTTTTGGCATAAAATGCGCTTATTTAGATTTCAATTTGACAATAGTTTAACTACAAATTGAGCGCAAATTTAGCTAAAAATATTTGGGAATAATTCAATATTTTAAAAATAAATAAACTATTTATCAACCAAAAAATCACTTTGTGAATAGTGAAATTTTATTTTTAATTTCTATTTCTTTACATGCTTGTATACCACCAGTATGGATAAATAAAATGCGTTTATTATCATAGTTACTTTTTGTTAATTCTTCCAACATACCGTAAAAAGCTTTCGCTGTATATATTGGATCAAGAGGGATGTTATAGTTTTGATAAATTTGCTGAATAAAATTGAGTAATTCTGGATTAAATTTTCCATAGCCATCGAAATGGAAGTTAGGATGAATGAGTACATCCTCTAATAATTCAGTAGCAACCTTTTCTTGAAATAAGAACCAATTTAATTTAGCTAGCATTTCTTTGTAGGCATCAAAACCTTTTAAAACGGGTATAACATGCAATCTACAATTCGTTGGTTTTCCAAGCAATAACCCGCAACTTGTGGTGGTCGTTCCTTGTGCAACAAATACTTCATCTATCGATTGGTTAATTTCTTTCCAAATTTCCTGACAACCAACCATACCAAGATGATTACTACCTCCTTCTGGTATGAAATAGAAATTTGTATGTTCAGACTTTAGTTCGTCAATGTACTGTTTATCATTACGAAGGGAATATTCTTCTCTCGAAATAAAAATTAATTGCATCCCAAGTTCAAAACAACGTTTAAGCGTATGGTTTGAATTTGCATTAAGTTCTTCACCTCTCACAAAACCTATACTTTTTACGTTTGCACGATTTGCTGCAGAAGCTGTTGCTAATAAATGATTCGAATACGCTCCTCCAAAAGTAAAAACACCAGAATAATTACCTTTTTCAACTTGTAATAAATTGTATTTTAATTTCCTCCATTTATTCCCAGAAACCTCCTCATGAATTAAATCGTCGCGTTTGACATAAAGTTTAATACCTCGATCCTTAAAACTTGGAATGACTATTTCTTGAATAATGGATAAGGATGTATCAAATAAAGAAAGTATTTTTTCAGTTTCCATGTTTCAAATATATCATAATATGACTGCTTGATTGTGTTTGTCAACAAAATAAATTCTACTTTTGCCAAAAGAAAATTATCAAATGAAAAATACAGCTTTAACAGAAAAACACATTGCGCTTGGAGCGAAAATGGTACCGTTTGCAGGATATAATATGCCTGTTCAATACGAAGGAGTAAACATTGAGCATGAAACTGTTCGTAATGGAGTTGGTGTTTTTGACGTATCGCACATGGGGGAGTTTTTATTAACAGGACCAAATGCATTAGATTTAATTCAAAAAGTAACTTCGAATGACGCTTCTACTTTAGTTTTAGGTAAAGCACAATACAGCTGTCTTCCAAATGGTAAAGGTGGTATTGTAGATGATTTGATTGTATATAAAATGAAAGAAGATCAATATCTTTTAGTGGTAAACGCCTCAAATATTGATAAAGACTGGGAGTGGATTTCTGCACATAATGACATGGGTGTTGAAATGAGAAATTTATCCGATGAATATTCGTTATTAGCAATTCAAGGACCAAAAGCAGCTGATGCTATGCAGTCATTAACCTCAGTTGATTTAAAATCCATACCTTATTACAACTTCGTTGTGGGTGATTTTGCTGGTGTTGAACATGTTATTATTTCAGCTACAGGATATACTGGATCTGGAGGTTTTGAAATTTATGTAAAAAATGATGCTGTTAACGCATTGTGGGATAAAGTGTTTGAAGCTGGTGCATCTTTTGGAATTAAACCAATTGGACTAGCTGCACGTGATACACTTCGATTAGAGATGGGATTTTGTTTGTATGGAAACGATATTAATGATTCCACTTCTCCATTAGAAGCTGGATTAGGTTGGATTACAAAGTTTACGAAAGAATTTACAGATGCTGAGTTTTTGAAAAAACAAAAAGAAGAAGGTGTTACACGTAAATTAGTTGCTTTTGAAATGATTGATCGCGGAATTCCACGTCACGACTACCCTATTGTAGATGCAGATGGAAAAGAAATTGGAATTGTTACTTCTGGAACAATGTCACCTTCTATGAAAGTAGGCATCGGTTTAGGGTACGTAACTATAGAAAATTCTAAATTGGATTCTGAAATATTTGTATCTATTCGAGATAAAGGAATTAAAGCAAAAGTGGTTAAATTACCTTTCTACAAGAATTAATAACTTCATCGAAACAAATTTAAAAACCTGGTAAATAGTTGTTTACTGGGTTTTTTTATGAGATTTCAAAAGAAATACTAGATACTCTTTTTGTTATATTTCCTTCGATCGTTTCTTCTCTAATAAGACTCTGAGCGATATTATTCTGAAAAACTTCCTCTAAATTTTTTATATGTCCACATGGGATATTATTCTCTAATGACCAATTTAACAATTCATTAGAGTCAATACATTTAATTTTTTCTTTACAAAATCTATACAATTCACTTCGGTGAACAACGCGTTGTTGATTAGTTGAAAAGCGTGAATCAACACTCAGGTGTGTTAATCCTAATTTTTCCATTAACTTTTCAAATTGAGTGTTACTACCTATCGCAAAAGTTAGTTGTTTATTGTCTTTACTTGTAAATATTTCTCCATAAGGTGCAATAGATGGATGCAAACTACCAATGCGTTGTGGGATGTTGTTTGTCATTAAATAACTAGACGCTTGATTTACAAGGCTACTAACTGCTGTTTTATAAAGCGAAACATGCACTTCTTTACCTAATCCTGTTTGTTCACGTTCGAGTAATGCAAGTAATATTCCTTCTTTTAATTGATGTGCTGTTAATACATCAATAAACGCAACTGGCATTTTTATTGGGTCAGTTGTACTTAAACCATTCATTGACATAAGTCCACTTTCCGCTTGTAATATCAAGTCATAAGCTACACGATCAGACTCACTTCCAAACCCACTTACACGACCATGAATCAGACGTGGATTATTTGACTTTAAAACATCTTTTGTAATACCAAATTTTGAATAATCCCCTTTTTTAAAATTTGAGATTAATACATCTGCTGAAGCAATTAGATTTAGAAACGCTTGCAGATCATGTTGCATTGACAAATCGAGGGTTTGATATTTTTTTTTGTAATTAACACTTGCAAAATAGGAAGATAAAGAAGAGTTAGTATCTTCTCCATTTCCTTTCCATGTTCGTGTAACATCTTTGTGGGTTGGGTGTTCTATCTTCAGAACCTCTGCCCCAAGTTCAGCGAAAAACATACCTACAGAAGGCCCTGCAAGAACTGTTGAGATATCAACAACTTTAAGATTCGAAAGCATTATTGTACACGTTCTACCGCAACTTCTACCGTACCTTTACGAATGAAATTCAATTCTTTGGCGGCTTTTGTAGAAAGGTCAATCAAGCGTTTAGATGTTTTAGGTAAACGATCATTGATTTTTACATAAACTACAGAGTCGTTCTCTAAATTTTGCACACGTACGATGGACCCAAATGCTAAGGATTGGTGTGCTGCAGTATATTTATTTTGATTGAAAATTTCACCTGAAGATGTTTGTCTACCATGAAATTTGTTAGCATAATAAGATGCATATCCAGACGCTGAGTAACTATCTTTTTCTGGTAAAAATGAAAATAATGAAAATGAGCTTATCCATATTATCAATGCCAATACCTTGTGTTTAATAGTGATTTTCATACTTCTATTTGTAAAATCAAACGGCGAATTTAATGGCAAGCAATAAAAAAAGATTTCGTAAATACCTTGTTGTTATGAACACGAAAAATAAAGTAATTAACAGGTTGTTAACAACTATCACAATAACAAACATAAAATACTTAAAATTAAATACTTAATAATTAGCAGTATTGTTTACTAACTTCAAACACTGTTTGAATTAGAACTAAATCATATTATGTATATTTGGGGTCACGGAAAATTCCGAAAAAAAATTATTTAAAGCACCTATGAAAAAACACATTGTTGCCTTGACTACACTCTTATCTGTAAGTTGTTTGTGGTCTCAACAGAAAAAAATCGAATACGTAGAGTATGATTTATCCAATGGACTACACGTTATTTTACACGAAGAACATTCCGTTCCAATTGCAGCGGTATCTATCATGTATCATGTTGGATCCAAAAACGAAAAAGCTGACCGAACTGGTTTTGCCCACTTTTTTGAACATTTATTATTCGAAGGTTCTACAAACATAAAACGAGGTGAGTATGCTCAAATTGTAGAAAAAAATGGTGGTACCCTAAATGCGAATACTTCTCAAGATCGTACGTACTATTTTGAAATCATGCCTTCCAACCAAGTTGAATTAGGCTTATGGCTCGAAAGTGAACGCTTATTACATGCAAGAGTAGATAAAACTGGCATAGAAACGCAACGCCAAGTAGTGAAAGAAGAAAAAAGACAAAGTGTTGATAACCAACCTTATGCTTCTTTTTTAGCGAATATGAGCGGTCGAGTTTTTAAAAAACATCCTTATAATTGGGTTCCAATAGGTGCTATGGAACATTTGGATGCTGCTCAAGAGGAAGATTATGTTAATTTTTACAGAACATTTTATGTGCCTGCGAATGCAGTATTATCGATTGCAGGAGATATAAATATTGCTGAAACAAAGAAAATGATCGAAAAATATTTTGGTTCTATTCCTAAAGGACAAGCAATCAACATGTACCGTGATTTTGAAAATGTTTCTGAGGATGTTTTTAAATCCAGGTATGGAGTTTCTAAAAATTTATTTTCTGCAACAAATTTCTTAAAACCTTCTGATGCCAATGCACTTAAAGCTATACAAAAGCAACTTGCTATACCTACCTCAATTCCTCGCCCTTCTGTAATAGAAGAACCTGTCAAAGGTCAACAAATAGATACTATTTATGATAATATTCAATTGCCAGGTGTATTTATGGGATATCGTTTTCCAGAACAAAACCATGCAGATTATCCAGCTATTGAAGTATTAAATACCATTTTATCTGAAGGCGCGAGTTCGAGAATGAATAAATCCTTAGTTGAAAAAAAACAACTTGCAGTTGAAGCGTTTTCATTTGCTATGGGTTCTGAAGACCCTGGATTAGGTGTTGTTGCAACAATTGCTGCAGACAAAGTGGATCTAACGACTTTACAGAATGCTATGGATGAAGAAATTAACCGTATTCAAAATGAACTAGTTAGTAAAGAAGAATTGCAAAAAGTGATTAATCAATACGAAAACAATATAGTAAGTTCGAATAGTAGTGTTGCTGGTATTGCTGAAAATTTAGCAGACAACTATATGTATCGTAAAAACACTGCACTCATTAACAAACAATTATCTGGTTATTTAACAATTACACCTTTAGATATTCAAAGAGTTGCAAAAAAATATTTAACAAAAGATTCACGTGTAATCTTAATTTATTTACCTAAATCTTCCAATTAATTGCACTATGAAAAAGTTATTATTTTTATGTATCGCTACCTGTACGAACTTTATTCTATATGGACAATTAGACCGTTCAGTTAGGCCAACAGGAAGTACAGCGCCAACAATTAACATTAAAGAATCTGAAGTTTTCACTTTACCAAACGGCATTACTGTTGTTTTATCCGAAAATCATAAATTACCAAGGGTATCTTTTAATTTTGTTTTAGGATCTAATCCAATTATTGAAGGTTCAAAAATTGGATTAAGTAGTCTGGCTGGTGAGTTATTAATGTCTGGGACAGAAAAACGTTCGAAAGACCAGTTAGATCAAGAGATTGATTTCATCGGAGCTACGCTTCGTTCCTCTTCTCAAAATGTTTTTCTTCAATGTTTGACAAAGCATGTTGAAAAGGGTTTAGATTTAATGACGGATGTTTTATTGCGTCCAACATTTCCTGAAGAAGAATTCGACCGTTTGAAAAAACTGAATGAATCCAATATTTTATCTTCCAAATCTAATCCTAACGCCATGGCTTCTAACGCTGAAGCTAGAGCAAACTTCCCTACTGGACATCCCTATGGTGAAGTGGAAACAGAATCAACTTTGCGCGATATTACGATTTCCGATGTGAAAAATTATTATAGGGCTTTATTTACTCCTAAAGGAAGTTATTTAGTAATTGTTGGGGATGTTACGAAAGATCAAGCAAAACGTTGGGCTGAGCAATATTTTGGAACTTGGGAAGGCCACGATAAAATTCATACAAAATACAATGATCCATATTACCATGCAGGAAATCGGGTGATTTTCGTAGCGAAACCTGGTGCTCCTCAATCGGTAATTACTGTTTCTTTTCCGATGAATATTAAATCTGGAGATAAGAATCAGTTGGTTCTAAATACCTTGAATGGAATTTTTGGTGGTGGTGGTTTCGGTGCGCGTTTATCCCAAAACCTTCGTGAGAAAAGAGCTTATACCTATGGTTGTTATTCCAAAGCAAATGTCACTGAAGATGGAAGTTATTATTCAATTTCTGGAAATTTCAGGAATGAAGTTACGGATAGTGCAGTTGCTCAAATATTATTTGAGTTAGATCGTATTCAGAAATCTGAAGTTACCGATGAAGAGCTATCCAGTATCAAAGCATTATTAGCTGGAAATTTTGCACGATCTTTAGAGAAACCAATGACAATTGCACAATTTGCTTTAAACATCATCAAATATAATTTACCTAAAGATTATTATCAAACATATTTAAAAAGATTAGATGCCATTTCTAAAACGGAAATTCTAGAGGCCGCAAAACAATACCTAACAGCTTCAGGTTGTAATATTATTATTGTTGGGAATCCTGCAATCATAGATAAATTAAAGCGATTCGATTCGGATGGTGCCATTGAAAAAATGGATGCTTTAGGCCAAGAAATCAAAGAAATGAGAAAAGCATATATTTCTAAAGAAGTTCTTTTAGAAAAATATGTAACTAACATTACTGGTACTAGCTCTATCAAGAAGGCATCAAAAGCTATAGCAAAAATTAAAACACTTAAACGTGAAACTGAATTAACCGCTGCTCAAATACCTTTCCCAATTCTAAAAACAGACTATTTATCTCAAAATGATAAGGAAACAATGATTTTGAGCATGGGAAGTAATACCATTCAAAAAAGTGTTTTTAATTCCGATAAGGGTTACGAAGAAGATCAGCGTGGAAAAACAGTGATGACTAAAGAGTCTATCGATGCTAAGAAAAAAGTTGCAGGTATATTACCAGAGATCAATTTCATAAAAAACAAAGTACAATACGAATTACTTGGAATTGAAGTTATCAATGGTAAAGATACATACGTACTTAAATATTCAGACGGTATAAAAGAAACGTATGATTATTTCGATGTTGCTACCTTTTATAAAATTAGATCTATTTCTACCGAAGACGGAAATACACAAACATTTAACTACAGTGAATTTAAGCAAGTGAATGGAATATTCCAACCCTATGCTTTAAGTATAGAGATGCAAGGCTTGACTTTGAATGGGAAAGTAAAAAATATAGAAATTAATGGAAAAATAGACTCTTCTATTTTTGAATAAAATATTAATAATGATTACAAGTATTTTAAAAAAGATCTTTGGTGATAAGGCAAACAAAGAACAAAAAGAATATCAACCAATTATAGATAAGGCAAATGCTTTTTTTACGCAATTTGAGTCTTTAACTGACAATGAATTACGTGGAAAAACCCGTGGATTTCAAAAATTAATTCACGAACAAACGAAAGAATTAGAAGATCAAATTGAAGATATTCGCTTAAAAGCAAACGATCCAACTACTTCAGTTGATGACAAAGAGCAATTGTTTGAAAGAATGGATGCGCTTTCTAAAGAAGTGAACTTAAAAATTGAAGAAGTACTTTTAGAAATTTTACCTGAAGCATTTGCAGTAGTTAAAGAAACTTCCAGACGTTGGTCTATCAATGGTCAATTGGAGGTTACAGCAACCGATTTAGATAAAGTATTGGCGAATCAAAAAGATGGTATTACGATCGATGGCGATAAAGCTATTTGGCATAATTCGTGGACCGCTGCCGGTGCAAAAGTAAGTTGGTCAATGGTACATTACGATGTTCAATTGATGGGTGGTGCTGTGTTACATAAAGGAAACATTGCTGAAATGCAGACTGGGGAAGGTAAAACGTTGGTTGCTACTTTACCAGTATATTTAAATGCACTTTCAGGTAAAGGAGTTCACTTAGTAACCGTGAATGATTACCTAGCAAAACGTGACTCTGAATGGATGGGACCTTTATACCAATTCCATGGTTTAAAAGTGGATTGTATTGATAAACATCGTCCAAATTCTCCTGAACGAAGAAATGCTTATTTAGCAGACATTACTTTTGGTACGAATAATGAGTTTGGTTTCGATTACTTACGTGACAATATGGCAAGTAATCGAGAAGATTTAGTGCAACGTGAGCACCATTTCGCTATAGTTGATGAAGTCGATTCTGTATTAATTGATGACGCTCGAACGCCATTAATTATTTCAGGTCCTACTCCTAAAGGAGACGAACATGAATTTCATGAACTGAAACCAAGAGTCGTAAAATTAGTAGAAGCTCAAAAGACTTACGTAAATCAAGTATTGGTTGAAGCTAAGAAATTATTAGCTGTGATTAATGCCCCTGGAGATGATAAAAAAGACGTTAAAACTGCCTTAGAAGAAGGTGGAATTGCTCTTTTACGTGCTTACAGAGGTTTACCTAAAAACAAACCATTAATAAAATTCTTATCTGAGCCAGGTATAAAGGCGCATCTACAAAAAGTAGAAAATACCTACATGGCAGAACAAGGTAAGCATATGAAAAAAATCGATGCTGAATTATTTTTTGTTATCGATGAAAAAAATAACACGATTGAATTAACTGAAAAAGGGATTAATCTTATTTCAGATGGTGCAAACTCTGATTTTTACGTTATTCCGGATATTGGTGGTGAAATTGCAAAACTTCAAAAGGAAACTATTTCTTTAGAAGATATGCAATTGCGCAAAGATTTATTAATACGCGATTTTAGCGTAAAGTCTGAACGTATTCATTCTGTAAATCAACTTTTGAAAGCTTATACCCTATTTGAAAAAGAAGTTGAATATGTGATCATGGACGGTAAAGTGAAAATCGTAGATGAGCAAACAGGTCGTATTATGGAGGGACGTCGCTATTCAGATGGTCTACATCAAGCGATTGAAGCGAAAGAAAATGTTACCATTGAAGCTGCTACACAAACCTATGCTACTATTACTTTGCAAAATTACTTCCGAATGTACCATAAGTTAGCAGGTATGACTGGTACTGCAGAAACGGAAGCAAAAGAATTTTGGGATATTTATCAACTAGATGTTGTAGTGATACCTCCACATAGACCTATTTCTCGTAAGGATATGAATGATTTAGTATATCGTTCTGCTCGTGAAAAATTTTCTGCTGTAATTGATGAAACAGAACGTTTAGTGAAAGAAGGTCGCCCGGTACTAGTCGGAACTACTACAGTAGAAATATCTGAATTTTTAAGTCGTTCATTTAAAATGCGCGGTATCCCTCATCAGGTATTAAATGCTAAACACCATCAAAAAGAAGCTGAAATCGTTGCTGAAGCTGGTAAAGCTGGTGCAGTAACCATCGCAACAAATATGGCTGGACGTGGGACGGATATTAAATTAGGTGAAGGGGTTAAAGAAGCTGGAGGCTTAGCGATTATTGGTACAGAACGTCATGATTCTCGTCGTGTCGACAGACAGTTACGAGGCCGTGCTGGACGACAAGGTGATCCTGGTTCATCCCAGTTTTTTGTTTCTTTAGAGGATGATTTGATGCGTAAGTTTGGTTCGGAACGAATTGCTAAAATCATGGACCGAATGGGACTAAAAGAAGGCGAAGTTATTACCCATGGTATGGTATCAAAATCCATTGAACGTGCACAGAAAAAAGTGGAAGAGAATAACTTTGGTATGCGTAAGCGTTTATTGGAATATGATGATGTAATGAGTGCACAACGTAAAGCGATATACAAAAAAAGACATAATGCATTATTTGGAGATCGTTTAAGTTTAGACATTGCTAATATGTTATACGATGTTGCGGATTCGATTGTTTATAATTTTCCTCATACTACACAATATGAAGAATTTACGTTTGAATTATTCCGTGTATTAGGCATTGAATCCCCTGTTGATGAAGCTGAATTTTCAACATTAAACAAAAATGTCATTTCTGATAAAGTGTATAATGCTGTGATGGTTCACTACAAACAAAAAAATGACCGTATTATTCAAAAAGCATACGGACAAGTAAAAAGTGTTTACGAAAATCATAACAACACGTTTGAAAATATACTTTTTCCATTATCCGATGGAGTCAAAGAAATGCAAATGATTGTAAGTTTGAAAGAAGCTTATGAAACAAATGGTCAAGCACTAATTACTTCATTTGAGCGAAATGTTACCTTAGCGCTAATAGATGAAGAATGGAAAGAGCATTTACGTGAGATGGATGAATTGCGTACTTCTGTTCAACAGGCAGTTTATGAACAAAAAGATCCTTTAATTGTATATAAGTTAGAATCTTTCGAATTGTTTAAATCGATGTTAGGCCGATTAAATATTCAAACTGTTGAATCTCTCGTAAAAATGGATATTGCTTATGAGCAAGAATCAATTCAAAGCACAAATCGAGCTGCTGCAATCAAGAGTCATTATGAAAAAGCACAATTAGGATCCGGTATTGATGATGCGGAGGTTTTGGAAGAAGAAGTAATTAAAAAACAGCCAATTGTTGTTGAACCAAAAATTGGTAGAAACGATGCTTGTCCATGTGGTAGTGGAAAAAAATATAAACAATGCCACGGAAAATAATTTAAACGATAAATCAAACACAAAGAGGCTGTAATTAATACAGCCTCTTTGTGTTTTATAGTGCGTTATAGTTTATAATTCGATAAGTACATTTTTCTCTTCCATCAATTTACGAAGGTTTTGAATAGCATAACGCATTCTACCAAGTGCAGTGTTTATACTTATTCCTTTTTCCTCTGCAATATCTTTAAATGACATTCCTTGAAAAATACGCATATCAATTAATTCTCTTTGAGCAGCTGGTAGTAATTCAACGCCACTAATTAATTCATTAAAAAGTTCTGTTTGCATCACTTGATCTACCCATGGAGTTGTTCCACATTCCATATGAGTAAACACATTAAAAGAATCTGAATTGGAGGATGATTCAGAGATCATTTTACGCGCATTATTTTTACGGAAGTAATCGATGATTAAATTATTAGCGATACGAAGTGCCCAGGGTAAAAACTTACCTTCTTCATTATATTTACCCGTTTTAAGAGTATTTATTACTTTAATGAATGTATCTTGAAATAAATCTTCAGCTAATTCCGTTGATTTAACCTTGGAAACAATAGTTTTAAAAATAATACGTTTGTATTTTTTTAAAAGGATTTCTAATGATTTTTCATCGCCTTGAATATATTGATTCACCAATAAGGAATCGTCTAACGTACTAAACATAGCTCTATAATTTATGACCGAAGTCGATTTATACTAATAGAGTAATGTTGTTCCTATAGGCAATTTTGTTAAATGATTATATTGCTAATATATGAAAGTAATTTCAAAAAACAAATAAATAATAAAAAAAATATTAAAATAGTGTAACAATTAAAATACATTTCAAGTAAGCAATTATTTTCAGTTTACACATTTATCCCTTATTTTTGTTCTTATCGCAAGCTATGAAAGAAGATAAGTTTATAGATATAAAAAAAATTATTGGGGATAAGAATCCTCGATTACTACGATTGCTTCCGAATTTCATCCTTCGTTATATTGAGCGTATTCTTCATGAGAAAGAAGTAAATGAAGCAATTACCCAAAATAAGGATAAGTATAATCAAGCTTTTTGCGAGGCTATTATTGAACGTTTCAATATTCAATTAGAAGTTGTTGGTATCGAAAATGTACCTACTAATGGAGGGGTTACACTGGCTATGAACCATCCATTAGGAGGTATGGATGCATTAGCATTAGTAACTGCATTAAAAAATCAACGTACCGATTTGAAATTTATCGTTAATGATATCTTGTTACACTTGGATAGTATGCATGGGATGTTTGTAGGGGTAAATAAACATGGTAGAAATTCAAACTCAAATTTGTTAAAGATCGATGAAATTTTTTCGACGGAAAGTGCCGTTTGTATTTTTCCTGCTGGTTTAGTTAGTCGTAAGATAAATGGTAAGGTGCAGGATTTAGAATGGAAAAAAACGTTCATATCTTTATCTATTAAACACAACCAACCAATAATTCCTGTATACATCGATGGCAAGCTTTCAAATTTTTTCTATCGCTTAGCTAATTTTAGAAAATCGATTGGAATAAAAGCGAATATTGAAATGTTTTTTTTGGTAGATGAATTATTTAAACAAAAAAACACCAAAATGAAATTAATCTTTGGAAATCCAATTTATCCAGAGTCACTTTCAAAATCTAAATCCCAAAAAGAATGGGCAAACGAAATTCGTAACCAAGTATATTCATTTTCAGAAGAATAATTATGCAACAACCTATAATTGAACCTATTTCAAAAGAATTAATCAAACTAGAATTAAATTCAGAACGTTTTATACGGACTACACGCAAAGGTGGAAACGAGATATATACTGTCAATGTGCATAATGCTCCAAACACTTTGAAAGAAATAGGTAGATTGCGTGAAATCACCTTTAGAGAGTCCGGAGGTGGCACTGGTTTGCCCTTCGATTTGGATGAATTTGATACATCTGAAATTTGCTACGAACAATTAATTGTTTGGTCACCAGAAGATGAAGAAATAGTTGGTGGGTATCGTTATATATTATGCAAAAATGCTATCCAGGCAGACGAAGTCCATTTATCTACAAGTCATTATTTTAATTTTTCGGAGGCATTTATAAAAAATTACCTCCCATTGACAATCGAGTTGGGTCGTTCGTGGGTTCAACCAAATTTTCAACCAGCAGTAAATCCTCGTAAAGGACTTTTTGCTTTGGATAATATTTGGGATGGATTGGGTGCAATTATTTTAACAAACCCAAGCATGAAGTACTTTTTTGGAAAAGTAACGATGTATCCAACGTATGATCGTGAATCACGCGACTTCCTTCTTCATTTCATGCACCATTATTTTCCAGATAAAGAGAAATTAATGGAGCCTTTTCATCCACTTGTTCAAGATTATGACAAAAATTTTGCAGAGGAACAATTGATGCATTTATCTTTTAAAGATGGATTTAAAGTTTTGAACGCCTATGTAAGAGCTAGAAATGAAAACATACCACCGTTAGTAAATATTTATATGCACCTCTCACCTACTATGAAAACGTTTGGTACAGCAGTGAATCATGAGTTTGGTGATGTGGAAGAGACAGGGATATTGGTGACAATTCCTGATATTTACGAAGAGAAAAAGAAAAGACATATTACTATTAGTGGTTAGTTTTCGAAGGATTACAAATCCATCGGAGCGAGTGTGGTTAGTTTCCGAAGGATTACAAATCCGTCGGAGCAGGGTTAAGAAAAAAAAGTCGCTTACTATAAGCGACTTTTGTAGTAAATAGTAATAATTATAAATAAAAAAAAGGTTGTCTTGAAGGACAACCTTTAATATATTTAGCTTATGAATTAACGCTTGTGGTTAGATTCACTAGAGACAGTCAATTTTTTTCTTCCTTTACGGCGACGAGCAGCTAAAACTTTACGACCATTTTTTGTAGCCATGCGCTCACGGAAACCGTGTTTGTTTTTTCTTTTTCTTACGGAAGGTTGAAATGTTCTTTTCATGATATATTTCTTTAAATCTTATTTCTACTAGTGTTTCAAGTGTGCAAATTTAATAAAATATTTTTTATCACAAACTATTTAAGTAAAAAAATAAAAAAGAAATAAACTTAGATAGATTCTTTATGGCAATACATTAAATTTGTATGTACAACAAAGATACTATAATGCTACGACCAAAGAAAGAGAAAACAGAAAAAATCAAACTTACCAAAGAATCTATAGCGAAAGCTAAAAACATCTTCCAATATTTAAAACCTTATCAATCCACGTTCCTTTTAGGTTGGGTATTTTTAGTTTTTTCCTCTTCTATTGGTTTGGTTTTCCCATTTTTAATGGGGCAATTGTTAGGAGGTATAAATCAAGCACCAGAAATTACAGCTACATCATCCAGAGCAATTAGTTTGATTGACTTAAGTAATGTAAACGTTGTAGCGTTTGCGTTATTTATCACCTTCGGCTTACAAGCCATTTTCTCTTATTTCAGAGTTATTTTGTTTACAAATGTCACGGAAAACACCTTGAGAGATTTACGTTCCGATGCTTTTTCGCGTTTGATCTATATGCCGATGGATTTTTTCAATCAGAATAAAGTTGGAGAACTAACTTCTAGAATTGCATCTGATATTACACAAATTCAAGAAACACTACGAACTACCATTGCAGAATTCTTTAGACAAGCGGTAATTGTCATTGGTAGTATAATTTTCCTAGCTTTTTTATCGTGGAAACTCGCTTTAATTATGTTGGCTACAGTACCTGTAATGGCATTAATTGCTGTATTCTTTGGGAGATTCATTCGTAAATTATCTAAAAAAGCACAAGATGAGGCGGCGGCATCTAATGTGATACTTGAAGAAAGTTTAACTGGGATTTCAAACGTAAAATCATTTACAAATGAGGCTTTAGCAATATTTAAATATAAAATTAGTATTGACGAGATCCGTAAATTAAACGTAAAAGCAGGAGTTTGGAGAGGTTTGTTTATTTCCTTTATTATTTTCTGCCTTTTTGGAGCAATTGTATTTATTATATGGAGAGGTTTATTAATGACCCAAGGTACGCATCCTGATCTATCGAGTAAAAATTTTATTTCGTTTATCTTTTATACAATCATGATGGGAGCTTCTATCGGTTCGTTACCAGAATTATGGGCTAGTCTTCAAAAATCTGTAGGCGCGACTGAAAGTTTAATGACTATTATAGATACAAAAAACGAGAAAGAATTACTTACTGGTCACCTTCGACCAATCATTACTGGAGCGATAGCATTTGAAAATGTTGACTTTTCGTATCCACAACGTCCCGATATTAACGTCTTAAAATCGATCACATTAGAAAGTAAAGCCAATCAAACAATTGCCTTGGTTGGTTCTTCAGGTGCAGGCAAGTCAACCATTGCTTCTCTCCTACTTCGTTATTTTGAGATTAACGCTGGAAGTCTTACGTTTGATGGAGTTCCTAGTACTGAAATTGAGACTGAATTTTTACGTTCTAAGATTGCCTTGGTCCCTCAAGAAGTTATTTTATTTGCAGGTACGATTGAAGAAAATATAGCTTTTGGGAAACCTGATGCTACGACAGAAGAAATTTTAAACGCAGCAAAGCAAGCAAATGCTTACGAGTTTATTCAAGCTTTCCCTGATGGGATGCATACACAAGTTGGAGATAGAGGAATTCAATTATCTGGAGGCCAAAAACAACGTATTGCTATTGCTCGTGCCTTATTAAAAAATCCAACGATATTAATTTTAGACGAAGCAACTTCTGCATTAGATTCGGAATCTGAAAAATTAGTACAAGAAGCTTTGGATAAATTAATGGAGGGAAGAACTTCTTTTGTAATAGCACACAGACTATCTACGATTCGAAAAGCAGATAAAATATACGTCATAGAAGATGGTAAAGTTGCTGAAGAAGGCACCCACGATGAATTAAATTCACTCTCCGATGGGATTTATGCTAATCTCGTTAACATTCAAATGCAAGCTTAAACGGATGAAAAAATTTGAAATTCCAGCATTTTATAGGTCTCCTATAATAAGTAAAGTCAAGGCTACTCGTAAAGAACAAGATCCACGCAAAAAAGATTTTACTCCTACCCGTTTGCAGTTTGGCAAACTAGAATTTTTAATTGCACGCCATTTTGGATTCTGTTATGGAGTTGAAAATGCTATTGAAATAGCCTACAAAGCGGTACATAATAATCCAGGTAAACGCATCTTTTTATTAAGTCAAATGATTCATAACCCAGGTGTTAATGAAGATTTACAAAGTTATGGGATAACATTTATTCAAGACACGCATGGTAAACAACTTATTCCTTGGGAAGAACTTACTTCTGAAGATATCGTAATCATACCTGCATTTGGTACAACCATTGAGATTGAACAGAAACTAACTAACATTGGGGTTGACGTTCAGGCATACAATACCACCTGTCCATTTGTAGAAAAAGTTTGGAATCGCTCCGAAACCTTAGGACAAACTAACCATACAATTATTATACATGGTAAGTATGATCATGAGGAAACCCGTGCTACATTTTCGCACAGTAATTCAAATGCACCAACATTAGTCATAAAAAACCTTTTAGAAGCTCAAAAAGTAAGTGACTATATTAAGGGACAAGTTACGGATGCAGAATTTTTGTTATTTTTTAAAGGAAAATATTCGGAAGGTTTTCAGCCAAATATTCATTTGCAAAAAATTGGTATAGTAAATCAAACTACCATGTTAGCTAGCGAAACGCAAGAAATTACAGAATTTTTACGTCAAACAATGATTTCAAAGTACGGTGAAGCAGAAATAAAAAACCACATTGCTGACACGCGTGACACCTTGTGTTATGCTACGAATGACAACCAATCTGCAACACTTGGTTTACTCAGAGAAGAAGCTGATTTAGCAATTGTAGTTGGAGGCTATAATAGTTCCAACACAACACATTTAGTAGAGCTTTTGGAAGAGAAATTTAAGACCTATTTTATACTATCCGAACAAAGCATAACATCGACGGATCAAATAACTTCATTTAATATACATACTAAAACCGAAGAACAGCTAGGTTCTTTTCTTCCTGTTAAAGATAAAACACGAATCATTCTAACTTCTGGTGCTTCTTGTCCTGACTCAGTGGTTGACGCGGTAATTGTAAAGTTGCTTCAATTAAAAGGTATTACTCCAGACTTTGATAATCTCACTCTAGAATTTTAAACAATGTTTTAGCTTGTTGACGTGTCACACCATTAAAGTGCCACCATTCCGTTGGAATATTTATAAAGTTTTGAGAAGCCATCACTTTTCGAAGTAGTTTTCTGTTTTCTACCTGTTTTTTTGTTAAAAGTCCGTTCTTAAGGAAAAATGCTTCCTTGCTTGGATAAGCTATTTGTCTAATATCGTCATATCCCGCACCCATATCTAGCACTGTCCCATTTTTATCACAAATGGTAAGATCAACTGCCGCAGCGTAATTATGCACACTACCATGTGCAGGGTTTGATACAAATTTAGTCCGATTTTTAACTGGAATTGTATCTAATGCATCCCACATTGCTTGTTGAATAGAACGAGGTCGAGCTGCATCATACACTAATAAACGGTAGGATGGAAAAAGTGATTTAAGGTAGCGATTAGATTTAGCTAAACGTTGTGCGATATCTTTTTGTAGGTAAGCTTTGTCGATATCGAAATACAAGCGTTTTTTCATAAAGTTATCAGTCGTTGCATATTTTAGATCCACACGAATGGTAGAATCAATGGATTGAATGTCAACTAATTTTTCAAAACCTTTACGTACTTTGGTATTTTCCTTCTTATTTTTTTGAAGTGAAATAGTAACACTAAGTAATAGTATGGAGATTAAGATTAGTACTAGGTATTTTTTCATCACGTATAGAAAGTGTAAATGCAAAACTAATGATGATTTATTGAACTTTTGATTAAATTTGTTTTTCAAAAAAAAATAATATGCCAAAAATAGCAAAGAAAGCCATTGATATGCCTGCTTCACCAATTCGTAAATTGGTTCCTTTCGCAGATGCAGCCAAGAAAAAAGGAAAAGTAGTTTACCATTTAAATATTGGTCAACCAGACATTGAAACACCAGAAGTTGCGTTGAATGCGATTAAGCATTTTGATCAAAAAGTGATAGAATATACACACTCTGCTGGATTAGAGTCTTACAGAAATGGTTTATCAGCATTTTACCAACGTACAGGTTTACCTGTAAATCCTGAAGATATCATTATTACAACTGGTGGTTCTGAAGCGTTGATTTTTGGTTTCATGACTACTTGTAATCCTGGAGATGAAGTAATTATTCCAGAGCCTTTTTACGCAAACTACAATGGATTTGCTGTAACGGCTGGATTAACAGTTGTCCCAGTTGCTTCTTCTATTGAATCTGGATTTGCATTGCCTCCAGTTGAAGAATTTGAGAAAAAAATCACTTCTAAAACAAGAGCGATTTTGATTTGTAACCCAGGAAATCCAACGGGTTATTTATACACCAAAGAGGAATTAGAAAAACTACGTGATATCGTTAAAAAACATGATTTATTCTTATTTGCTGATGAAGTGTACCGTGAATTTTGTTATGATGGTGCCGTTCCATTCTCTACAATGAATTTGGAAGGTATCGAGAACAATGTTATTATGATTGATTCTGTTTCAAAACGTTACTCCATGTGTGGGGCTCGTATTGGAGCGTTAATCTCTAAAAACCACGAAGTAATCTCCGCTGCATTGAAATTTGGTCAAGCACGTTTGTCACCTCCAACCATTGATCAAATTGCTGCAGAAGCAGCTTTAAATACACCGCAATCTTATTTCGATAACGTGGTTTCTGAATATGTGACACGTAGAAATATCATGGTAGACGGATTAAATAATATACCAGGCGTATTTTGTCCGAAACCAAGTGGAGCATTCTATTGTGTAGCGAAATTCCCAGTTGACGATGCAGAAAAGTTTTGCCAATGGTTGTTAGAAGATTTTGAATATGAAGGTGCGACAGTAATGATGGCTCCAGCAAATGGGTTCTATTCTACCAAAGGATCCGGTGTTCAAGAAGCGCGAATTGCTTATGTATTGAATCAAGATTCGTTACATAAAGCTGTAAAGGTTTTAGAAGAAGCGTTAAAAGTGTATCCGGGTAAAATTTAATAGTTAGACCACTATAAATCACAAAGGGAGTTTAATCACTCCCTTTTTTTGTTTCTTAAAGTATCGTATCGTAGTCGATATTCAGCGTTTTACAATTATTTTTCACAAACAATTCAAGCTCATTTAATATTCGATTATCGTTATGATCTAAATTGGTTTTTCTTAATTCAATCAGTTCAGATTTAAAATCTTTAATGGATAACTCAGCACCTGTTTGTTTGTCTGTAATTCTTTTAGAGCAATAAGAAAACCAAGCTTCTTTGTCTTTTGGTGAGAGTTTATCTTGAAAATTTCTTCCTTTTATTTTGAAGAACATTTCTTTGATTCGTTTTGGGAAATTAGAATCATTCAGTTGATTAATTGTATCTTGTTTAATTACATCGTGAATTACAGCTTGTATTTTTTTTTCCTCTTGAGAAAAGAAACCACCAGAGTAAATTTGCATATCTGTATCTTCGAAATGTTCCGCTTCAATATTTTCAAAACTATTCTTATAGATTTCAGTTATTTTATCTCTAATTATAGGGAATTTCTCTCTTAGTAATTTTAGGTTATTTTCTAATTTAGTTTTATCCAAATTAAACGAACGAATCCTGTCCGAATAATCAGCGATTTTTGCTAAAATAGGACATTGATTAAACGTAATGAAAACGACATTTTTAATTTTAACATCTTTATTATTAAAGTGTTCTTTAAGTTCCTCTACCTCTAAAGAAATTAGCGGTTCTATATCGCTATTAAGATTGATACAAATTGCTCTTCGATCGCTTTGGTAGATTGTATAAACTAGTGCAAATGAATAGTTTTCCCTACCAAAATATGGACTTATACAAATAAAGGGTTTATTGTAAGAATTAGCTATGAATACAGCGACATTATTTTTATTTCTTAGTGCAAAAAATTCATTGAAAAAAAATTCATCTTGATCTTTGATTTTCTTCATGAGTTGCACTGTCGCTTCCACATCGCTAAAAGCATCGTGTGCATTTTGATGAATAATTCCATTGGCTACAGAAAGTTCTTCTAATTTGAAACTTGGTAATGGTTGATGCGTAACAGGATGAATTAGCACTTGTTTTGTTTCATTATCTTTTGCGTTTGGAAAATTAAGATAACTTGGGTTCAGTACAAATGTAGCAAGAACTAAATGGTAAACATCAAACCTTGAATTTCCATTTTTCCATTCTCGTTCATAAGGGTCGAATAAATTACGATATAACAAGTTTCGCGTAAATTCATCATCAAATTTTAAACTATTGTATCCTAGCGTACAAGTACCTGGATAAGTCATTTCACGATGAATGATTTGAGAAAAATCATATTCATTGTGTACCGTTGCTTTAACATCGTGTGTATGATTATAGCTCACCTCCACATTATGTTTAATTCGATCAATTTTGGCAGGTGTAATTTTGGTTATCAAAGCGGCTTTTGGAGAAGGTATGTTATCCATACTTTGCTCGCAAAAAATATTAATCGCTTTTTGTGGAATATAATTGAGTTTATTGTCCGTTCTAATAGCTGCAAATTGAGAAGCCCTCCCTCCTTTTGGATTAATGTTGAATGTTTCATAATCCATGAATAAAAAAGTAGTGTTTTCCATCGTTTTACTTTGAAAGTTCTGTAGCGAGAAGATCGTAATCTATCCCGTCAAAATTCCCAGAACTCATCATTAGTAATACTTTATTCTTCCATTGTTTCGCGTGAATAAATGCAAGTACATCCTCTGTTTTATTAAAAACTTTGACATTTCCTCCAAAAGCCTCTTTTACTTGATCAATCGAAATTGGATCTAATTTTTTATGTTGTACAACTTCAGGACTAAAGTAAACAATTGCCTCGTCTGCTTGCGCCATGGTATTATAATAATGGGGTAAGAATTCTTTCTTTAAGGAGGAAAAAGTATGTAATTCCATGCACGCAACTAGTTCCCTATCATTATATTGTTCTTTTACAGCTTTTGTTGTAGCCATTAATTTCGAAGGTGAGTGTGCAAAATCTTTAAACATTACAAATTTCTCTGCTTCCACAACTTTTTGTAATCGTTTTCCAGCTCCTGTAAATGTAGCCATAGCAGTTAAAAAGTCATGGTTTGAAATATTCATTTCTGCAGCTAAATACATTGCACCTATCATGTTTTGAAGGTTATGCGCTCCAAAAATTCTCATTGGATAAAGTAAATTATCCAATGTAACGACAGTTCCAGATTGGCTGACTTGATAGGTAGGAGTTTTGTAAGCTACGGTCTTTAATTCACCCTCAAATTGATCACCAAGGGAATTAACTTCTTTGTCTTCAGAGTTATATACCAACACTCCATTTGGCTCAATACAATTACAGAATATTTCAAACTGTTCTACATAGTTTTCAAAAGTTGGAAACACATTGATATGATCCCAAGCAATTCCACTGATGATTGCAACGTGTGGTTTGTATAAATGAAACTTCGGTCTTCTATCAATTGGCGAACTTAGATACTCATCCCCTTCCAGTACCATGTATGGTGCTGTATCGGTTAATTTCACCATACAATCGTAGCCTTCTAATTGAGCTCCAACCATATAATCTACATCTATTCCAAGTTCTTTTACAGCATGGAGCAACATGGAAGTTATTGTAGTTTTTCCATGACTACCACCGATAACAATTCTTTTTTTAAGTTTACTCTGTTCGAATAAATACTCTGGATAGGAGTAAATAGGTATGTTTAATTCCTTCGCTTTTAAAAGTTCTGGGTTGTCTGCACGCGCATGCATTCCTAGAATTACAGCATCTAGATTTTCAGCTATATTGGATGTATCCCAACCTATTTTAGCAGGAAAAATCCCTTGTTTTTTTAGACGACTTGCTGAAGGTTCAAAAATCTCATCGTCTGAACCCGATACTTGATATCCTTTTCTGCTTAAAGCTATTGCTAAGTTATGCATAGCGCTACCGCCTATTGCAATGAAATGTACCTTCATCATATGTATTAATTTTTTTTCAATTTGGCATCTTGTGTTTCGCGTTGCCAAATTGCCTCAGTAGAAGCAGATCCGTTCTTTGTATATGTTATAAAATCTTTTGTTTGTGTGCGCGTATAAATTTGTCCGTAACCATTTTTCACCACGATTCTTCTTGTAACAACTGCTAATAATCCTCCTTTATCGTCATTTTTATTAAATTGTTCTTGGGTTACGCCTTCAGGGTAAAGCGTACCTATAGAATTTGCGGCTTTATCATCAAAAACAAATCCTTTTCGTTCTATATTTTCGATAATTCCTTTTGTTTCCAGTGCTTTAACGGTTCGTTTTTCCAGGTCTAAATTTTTAGAATTTTCTATACGACTATTCATATTTTCAATCGATGATTGAGCATCTGTAGGTTTGGTTACACTCAGCGAAGCATGTCTATCTGTTTCTGTTTCTAAATTTGTAAGACGGCTAGCAGAAGCGTTAATATCCTTCGTATCCATATCTTGTGAATCTAACGCTTTGTCTTCTTGTTTTTTTACAATTTTATCTAATTTCTCCCCAGAAGTATTTACTATTTTGCTTACAGAATCCTCAAAGTTTAATTTATCATTTTCTAATTTTACTATTGCAACTTCATGTTCTTGACGTTTTGAAGTTTGATTAGTTTCGATACCTTGAATTTCTGTTTGTACAACATCAACCGATGCTTTTACTTGACTAATCACCTCTATTCTATTTGAATCCTTTTTAGAAGAAAATTTAGACTCATGTTCAAAATACCTTACATCGAGACTATCTTTTAAATAATTTCTTCTTTTTTCGGGTGAGCTAAGTAATGAATCTTGAAAAGCAGTTTGTTGATTGGTTTTCACTACCAACTTCTCGTTATTTTCGCCATTTATTTTGCTTTTATTTACTGCTCGGGCTTCGTCATTTTCTGAGAAAGCTAAATGTTTCTCCATGGTTTCGTTTGAATTTTTAATGTTTTGGCCACTTAACTTATTGTCCAAATCTTGAATACTTTCATTTGTTTCTTTTACTAACTCAATCACTTCTTCTTTCACCACAACATTATCACTCACTCTTTTTTCATCACGCGAAACAGCATTCGAAATGGTTTGTTCGGTAGTTGCTTGTGTGTTTTTAACTTTATCGGATTCTTGAATAGCCTTTTGTTCATTTTGAACTACACGGTTAAATAAAAGTGTATCGTTATTAGCACCCACTTCTTTATTCTTACTTGTGATACTATCATTTATTTTTGTTTTATTTACCAGAGTACGATCTACAAAACCCAATAGATCCCGTTGATAGGTTTGTTGAAAATGAGTTACGGAAGTAACAGAATTATCTTCGTGTTGCAATTTTATGTTCACTGAATCTTTAGCAGATACATTTTCTACACTAAGACTATCTATTCTTTTTTTAAGTTCAGCTAAATTAACTCCAGCAGCTTCCATTTCTTTGATTCTGTTAGCTGAAAGTTCGTCCTCATTTTTAGATAGAACATCGGCTTTGGAAATCACTCCCGTATTTTGTTGATTTTTTCTGGCAATATCTGCTGCTTTTAAAGCTTTCTGCGCTTCTTCTATCGACATTTCGGAGGTTTGTCCTAAATCAGGAAGCGGATCAGCTTTAGCAATTGTCTTAGGATTTAAGAGATCTTCTATTTGTTTCAACATTTTTGGCGGATAAGTATCCGATGTCTTAATTTTTGTAGCGCGTGTAAAAAGTTCTTTTGCTCCTTGATAATCTCCTGATTTAAACTTCTCGTCAGCTTTATTGATTAATTTATTATATTCTTTATCCGCCTCAAATCCAGATTTCTTTTGTTCGTTAGCGTCACAAATTTGTATTTGCTTTTTCACTTTTTCATCGGAAGGTTTGATGCTTGCTGCTGATTCGTATACTTTTTTTGCTTCAAGAAATTTTCCTTGAGCAAACAACATATCTCCCTCCTTGACTTTTTGTGAGAAATCTTTAGATTTCTGATCGTCCGTTTGAGAAAACGAGTACCCAGAAATAAAAAGTAAGAGGATATAAAAAATAAATTGCTTCATAAAAAATAAGAGATCGCAGGTATAATAAACAAATATCGAAAAAAATCGACCAACATATTGAAATAATTAATAAAATTATTGCTTTTATATTTAAATTAGTTGAATAAAATTCACCACATTTTAATTTTTTAGCATGCCCATTAAAAAACACATACTCCAATTGGTTCTGCCACTCTTTTTATTTTTACATCCTTTTTATGCTGTTTTTAGTCAACAGAATAATTTCAAACATTCCTTTTTACTGGATAATTTAAAAGAGAATGATCAACTTGCAATCTCTCTGTCAAACAAACCAGTAGTTCTTGAATACTTGCGTAATAATAACATTGCTATAAAAAAAACTACTGCTAATTGGGTTTATCTAACCATTAGTGGCAGAATGCTATCTAATTTAATTTCTTCTCCTATTTCCAAATTTTTATATACAGAAATAAGTCAACCTATCCTTCTAAATGATACATCCAGACTTCATCATCAAGTAAATGAAATCCATAAAGGCCTTTCTAACCTTCAACAAGCGTATACTGGTAATGGAATCGTATTAGGATTTGTTGATACTGGAATTGATTTTACGCATCCTGACTTTAAAGATTCTCTAGGCAAAACCCGTATTTATTCCTATTGGGATCAAACCAAAACCACTTCAACACCCAGATCTCCACAGCCTTATAATTATGGGGAGAACTGGATTGCAAATGAAATAGACAATGGACTTTGTACAGCTACAGATAATGTTGGTCACGGAACCCATGTAGTAGGAATAGCTGCAGGAAATGGCAAAGGAAATGGAAGACATAAAGGAATGGCACCTGAAGCAAACATTGTCATGGTTAAAACCAATAACAGCGCAAAAAATTGGACACTAACCGTTTCAGATGCATGTGATTACATTTTTAAAATCGCGGATCAGCTCAACAAACCGTGTGTAATAAACATCAGTTATGGTGTTGCAATGGGATCTCATGACGGTAACGACCCTGCTTCTGAACTTATCGAATCTTTATTAGACTCAAAATCAGGAAGAATAGTTGTAGCTGCTGCTGGAAACAACGGTAATCTTGGTAAATATCACTTACATGGTACTGTATCCCAAGACACTTCTTTTTTTTGGGTTAAGAGTACGCTCAAAGGAATTGCTGGACCAAATTCAATTTTAGTAGATTTATGGGCGGATTCGTTACAATTTAAAGATGTACAATTTTCAACTGGAGTTAATCTACCTTCAAATTCATATGCATTACGCGGTGAAACGAAGTTTAGAACTTTTAATGAAGCATTAAATTTCGCTCCAAATGCATTACGCGATACTGTTTTCAATAGTAACGGCGTTAAGCTCGCCTATATAGATTATTATGCTGAAATCATCAATCATGAATATCATTTACAAACAGCGTATACAAGTATTGATTCAACAACGTATTTATTTCAATTTAGAACAACTGGAATAGGTAGTTTTGATGTTTGGGGAGGGAGTGCTAATAAAGTTGGAACTAAAAATTTTAATGATTTTGAAACTACCAATATCCCTTCTAATTCTGTTTATCCTCCTATTGCACACTATATATTTCCTGATACTTTACAAACTATTTTCTCCTCCTATATCTCCTCTGAGAAAGTCATGACAGTGGGTAATGTATCCAATAAAGCCTCCTATATTACAAAAGATCAAGTAAACCATGTATCTGATTACCAAGCAGGACAAATTCATACCTCCTCTTCTAAAGGTCCAAACCGAAAAGGAGAGATAAAACCGGATATTGTTGCCTCCGGAACTAAAATTTTTTCTGCAAATCCGTTAACTATTTTAAATAATCCTGCAACAACATCGATTTTAGATGAAGGAGGATTACATGTACTTAACTCTGGGACATCTATGGCCTCTCCTTTAGTGGCAGGAATAGCAGCGTTATATCTTGAAAAATGTTCAAAGGCAAGTTACAATGATTTTAAAACAGATGTGAAAAAATCTGCTAAAAAATTCGCAATTCAAGGCAATATTCCAAATTATGCATACGGTTTCGGTGAAATAAATGCTTTATCCTTACTATTGTCTACAAATCCAACCATATCCGTATTAGGAGACACTATTTTACCATGTTCCGACTCTACCACCTTAACCATTTCCTCAACGCAAGGCATACATTCGATCGTGTGGGAGGATTTAGATACAAAATCAATCAAAAAATTTAACCAAGCGGGTAAATATCCCTATCAAATTGCAGATACAAAAAACTGTATCTACAAGGATACTATTCAAATTTTTGCCAGACCACCATTTACTCCAAAAGTATATTTTAAGGATAGTTCTACTCTTTCATGTTTACGAAAAGAAATAAAAGCAATAGCAGAAGGAGGAAAATCCTACGAATGGTCAGGAGGGATAAACAAGATGAAAGACACGGTAACATTTTCGATACCTGGTAAATACCTCATTATTATCAAAGATGCTTTTGGATGTTCCAAAACGGACAGTTTACTTGTTGGAATAGATACAATTAAACCAAAAACAATTGTACAAATTATCGGTGATTCTATTCTAACGTGTAAGCAAAAGACAGTGTTATTACAGGTGTCTGGTGCAAACACTTATAGTTGGAATAATGGAAACATTACCACACACGATACACTTTTATGTAAAAATGGCGGTATATACAGTGTAAGTGGTTTTGGCATTAATGGTTGTCAATCAATAGACAGTATTTTTGTACCTACCGATACTATTCCTACCAAATCTTATGTATTAATTAAAGGATTAAATAAATTGACTTGCACCAACAAACGTGTTAGACTTCAAGTTACAGGCGCGGTAAAATACCTTTGGAATGGAGGTACATCTTTATTAACGGACACAAACTCGTTTACTACAGGAGGAAACTACCGTGTAATACTTGAAGATGAAAAAGGATGTAGCTCACAGCAAAATATATACATTGCAGAAGACTACAAACCACCTTTGGTTGTCATTAATTATTTAACAAGTCCTTTTATATCCTGTGATAATGAACCGGTAAAAGTGAAAACCCAAGGTGCAATTAGTTATTCGTGGAATGGCGGAAATTATTTAACTAAAGACTCAAATGTATTTGTTACCCCCGGTACTTATATACTATCATCGATTGGGTCTAATGGATGTCTGCGAAAAGATACGATTACTGTAGACAGACATTTATATCCATCTACGCCAACTATTACACAGGTAGGTACATTATTAATAGCATCTAATTCAACTAATTACCAATGGTATTGCGATGGAGTTTTATTGAAAAATGAAACAAATCAGTCGATCGTTTTTCAGTATGGAAAAACCTATTTTGTAAGTGTAGTTTCTGATAATTGTATTTCATCGAGTGAGTTTTTCACTCCACAAATTTCTTCTTTATCCAATAATGTGGTATCTGCACTTCACGTTTATCCAAACCCAACGCAAACAGGCGTAGTATTTATTGAAGGCATCGAGGCGAATGATCTAATTACTGCTTACGATATTGTTGGAAATGAAATAGCTCTCCAAAAAAATGGTCCGAATGAATATCATTTAGAACAAGTTGTGCATGGTATATATTTTTTAAGTATTCAACGTAATTCTAATCGTATGTTAGTAAAAATCCTAAAAAATTAATTTCAGAACACAAGAAATACGTATTTTTGAAAAAACTATAAAATAAGAAAGATGAATTTAACAGGTATAATCGCTATTTCAGGTAAACCAGGATTATTTAAAGTTGTTGCTCAAGGTAAAAGTAATTTAATTGTTGAGTCACTAGAAGATGGAAAAAGAATACCTGCATACTCTAAAGATAGAATTTCTGCATTAGAGGATATTAGCGTTTACACCTACGAAGAAGATCAAGTTCTTTCTGTTGTTTTTGAATCTATTTATAAAAAAGAAAACGGTGGATTAGCACCTTCACATAAAGAAAATCAAAACACTTTAGAAAATTATTTATTAGAGATTTTACCAAATTACGACCAAGAACGAGTTTATTTCTCTGATATTAAGAAGATATTTCAATGGTATAATCTTTTACACAAATCAGGTAATTTAATCATAGAAGAACCTGTAAAAGAAGAAGTTAAAACTGAAAAACCAGTCAAAAAAGCTTCTACAAAAAAAGCTGATGCTAGTGTAAATACAGAAGAAACTCCAAAAAAGACAAGAGCTCCAAGAAAAAAAGCAGAAAAAACGGTTGAATAAATCGTTTTTTTTTATGTAACGTTTGGTTACCAAGATTTATGCGATTTGAACATCCTAGTTTTTTATATTGTTTATTTTTATTAGTAATTCCTTTACTAATACATTTATTTAATTTTCGTCGTTACAAGACTTTTTATTTTTCAAGTATTTATTTCCTGAAAAATATTGAAGAAAAAACTAAAAACGTTCGTAAAATAAAGCATTTACTTGTTTTACTTTGTCGTATACTCGCTTTTACCACGCTAATTTTTGCATTTTCTCAACCTTATATTCCTATTAAAGGAACAGGGAAAAACACCAAATCAATTTTAGCGATATATCTCGATAACTCTTTTTCTATGTCTAGTTTGGGAGCAAATGGTAATTTATTATCTGAATCCAAAGAGCAAGCAAGAAAAATAATTGAAAATGCCAATGCAAGTACACAGTTTTTACTTGTAACGAATTCATTATCTGGGATAGAACAGAAAATATGTAATAAATCAGAAGCATTAAACCGGATTGACAAAATCCAATTCTCTCCATTAACTCATCCACTATCCGAAGTTCTTCAATGGATGGAAGATGTTGTATCAGAAACTATTCCAAGTAGTTATACAAAACAAATTGTTGTTTTATCTGATTTTCAAAAAAACCAAAGTGATTTAACATCCATTCAGTTAGCAAAAACCTCCTATTTTTATCCAATTCAAATTATACCAGAGCAAAAAAACAATGTTTCCATTGATTCAATTTGGTTTAACTCACCCAATTTCAAAATAGGAATAAATAATGAATTAAATATTCGTCTTACCAATCATGGAGAAGAGGAAATCAGCAATTTAGAACTAGAATATTCAGTGAATGAAACCAAAAGAACTGTGTTTGTGCGACTTCCCAAACAAAGCTCGAAAGAAATTAACCTCAATTACTCGGATATAAAAATTGGTGAAAAAATAGGACATGTACATATTAACGATAAATCCATTCATTTTGACGATGATTTTTATTTCACTTATACCGTAGCACCACATGCAAATGTATTAGTAATAAATGGAGAAGATGCTGATATTAAAGTTTCAAAGACTTATAAATTAGATAATTACTATCGTGTTGCTGAAATAAAAAATTCTGGTTTTATACCTGAAACTACTATTGATAAACAGTTGATTGTGGTTAATGGAGTAAACCAATTAAACGACGGTATTAATGATGCTCTGTATAAATTTTCACTCCAAGGGGGTTCCGTTTTATTATTTCCCGGCACTACTGTCCACCTCCCTTCATGGAATAGTTTATTACAAAAATTGCAATTACCCACATTTTCGGAGGTGACAACTGCTAAACTTAATTTAACATCTATCTCCTATGCCGATCCTTTTTTTCAAGGTGTTTTTGACAAAAAGCCATCCAAAATAAACCTGCCAATTATTCAAAAAGTATATCCTACACGACTAAACGCAAGTACTATTCCGTTATTAACTCTACAAAACAACACGCCGTTATTAATTAGAAACAATGCTAAATATTTGTTTACAAGTGCTTTGGATTCAACTTTTAGTGCTTTCACCTCCAACGCTTTATTTCCATCCTGTTTGTTACGAACTGCGGAATTAAGCCAACAAAAATCAGCGTTATATTTAACTATCGGTAGCAATAATCGTTTTCATTGGAATGCACCAACTGTCTCAGAAAATTTATTTCATATTCAAGGCAATGGTATTGATTTTATTCCAAAAATTGAAAAGTTTGATCAGCAAACATATGTTTCTTTGCTTCATCCATCGTTTTACAATTCTCTTACACAAGGCATTTATCAACTAACAAATTCCGAACAAACGGTAGCTTTAGCATTAAATTACCCAAGAAAGGAATCTGCCATATCTTTTTATTCGGAGAATGAAATAAAACGTTATTTAACTGCAGAAAAATTCCCTAAATTATTTTACAATCGGATAGAACTTGGAGATCAAAATTTGCATATTCAATTAGAAAAACCATTTGAATATTGGCGGATTTTCTTACTTTTAGCACTGTTTTTCTTGTTGCTAGAAATGGCACTTTTGAAATTTTTACGTTAACCACAATTTTATGAGATTCCTGATAAAACAAGCACAGATTATTGATACTAACTCATCTTACCATCTTCAAGTAAAAGATATCTATGTAGAAGATGGAATAATTCTTGAAATTGCTGACAACATTGACAAGGAAGATATTATTAGTATTTCTTTTGATGGATTAAAGGTGTCACAAAGTTGGGTGGATGCGAAAGCACATTTTTGCGATCCAGGAGAAGAACACAAAGAGACAATTGAATCCGGTCTTCAGGCAGCTGCTGCTGGGGGATTTGCATACATTGGTTTGTTGCCATCTACACAACCAGTAATTGATGGTAAAACTCAAATCGAATATGTACTTCGCAAAGCAGAGCAACAGGTAGCTACTTTAATTCCATTTGGTACGATTACAGAAAAAATGTTGGGTGAAAATTTAGCAGAAATGTATGATATGTCTCAATCAGGGACACGTTTTTTCACAGATGACACCAAACATTTATCCACTGGGATTTTGTATAGAGCCCTGTTATATTCTAAAACGTTTGGGGGTGTTGTGATTGCTTTTTCAAGAGATGCATCTCTCGCAAAAGGAGGTCAAGTAAATGAAGGTGAGGCATCTACCAAAACAGGTTTAAAAGCGGAAGCTGGTATTGCGGAAGTGATTGATTTGGAGAGAAATATTAGACTATTAGAATATACTGGTGGCAATTTACATGTTACTGGTATATCGTGTGCCGAATCTGTTTCTGTTATCCGAGCTGCTAAAAGAAGAGGGTTACATCTTACTGCAGATGTGCATGTTGAACAATTAATATACAATGAAACATCGGTATTACACTTTGATGTTAATTATAAATTAAAGCCTGTATTACGATCAGAATCAGATCGTTTAGCACTCATAGAAGCAGTAAAAGATGGTACAATCGATATTGTTGTATCTAACCATAGACCACATGATGAAGAGGAAAAAGAAGTGGAATTTGATCATGCTTCGTTTGGTAATATCACATTACAAACTGCTTTTTGCGCATTATTAAGCAAAAACGAATTTACTCTAGAAGAAATCATCACAATCTTCGCTACACGTAATCGTTCTTTTTTACAAATTACCCCTTCACCGATTGGAGTAGGTTCTTTAGCCGATTTAACATTTTTCTCGACAGAAGCTTCCACTTATTTTTCCAAAAAGGAAATATTAAGTAATACCTACAATACACCCTACCTTAACCAAACGTTAAAAGGGAAGGTATATGGTATTTTACATAATGGACAATTGGTAATCAAAGACTAAGATCGTTTATGAATTCCTTTTTTCGACTTTTTTGGAGAGAAAAAAAAATGGTAGGAGCTATTAGTCCTAGTTCCTCTTTTTTACGCAAAAAAATGTTGGAAAACATTGATTTTGAAAAAGCGAAGATAATTGTAGAAATAGGTCCGGGTACTGGAGTTTTTACAGAAAGAATACTTGCTCAAATGCAATCAGATAGTACCTTTTTAATCTTCGAATTAAATCCTGAATTTTACCAATTACTTCAAGCCAAATTCAAGGATAATAGGATCATTCTTATCAATGATAGTGCAGAAAAATTAGAAGAATATCTTCTATCTAATCAGTTATCTAAAGTAGATATCATACTCTCCTCCTTACCTCTTTCTAATTTTTACCAGCGATTAACACTTAAATTATTACGTACTTTTCAAAAGTGTTTAACTGACTCGGGAAGTTTTATTCAATTTCAATATACTTTGAAGCAAAAAAAAGAATTGAAACATGTATTCTCAAAGGTTAAAATTTCTTTTACACCTTGGAATATACCACCTGCATTTGTTTATACGTGTAGTAAATAAAATACTTTAAACTATTCTTATTGAAGCTTTTTAGTCATTTGATTCTATTAAAAAAATAATGTAGTTTTGTTAAGAACTATAAACATGGTTTTTCCTAAGAATATATGGCAAATAAATTACAATTAGCTTTTGAACTTTCTTCTTACTCATTCACTATTTCTGAAATTCGTGCTAATGAAGTAATCATTTTAAACCACATAGTATTTTCAGGGAGTACAGAGCGAGAAATGAAACAGGATATTCAATTAGCATTGACTGTAATACCTGCATCTGAAAATTACGAAGAATTCACCTTATCCTGGGTATCTAAACAATCTACCATAGTACCAACACCTATTTTTAAGGCTTCTTCCCTATCTGCCATATACGCAACATGCTTTTCTAAAGAGGCAATTACTAACGACTTAGATTATAACATCCTCTCTGAAGGGAATTGTGTCACGATATTTGAAATTCCATTGTGGTTAAAATCCTTTTTTGTTATTCGATATCCTAGAATCATCATACAGCATTCTATAAGTCATCTACTTCGGAGTGCATTAGAAAAAGAGAATGGCACAACGATTCATTTAAGTATTTATGCTAATTATTTTCAATTAGTTATAACTAAATCAAATTCATTGCTTTTAGCGAATACTTTTGAATATAGTAACGAAGATGATTTGTTGTATTATACCTCCTTTTCCATTCAGCAAAACGAACTCTCTTTTGAAAAGGGAAATTTGTATTTGCATAGCTCTGAAGAAAGTAACAAAGAGTTAGTGAATGCATTCTATACAAAATGGAAAACTATATCTAACTTCAAAAGTTACACAATACAGCACCAGGCATATTCACTACTTAAACAACAATTAACTTGCGTATAATTAGAGGCACTTTAAAATCTAGAAGATTTAGCATTCCAAAAAATTTCCCATCTAGGCCAACAACAGACTTTGCGAAAGAAGGATTATTTAACATTCTTGAAAATACGTTTGCATTACAACAACTTTCTATTTTAGATCTATGTGCTGGAACTGGAAACATCAGCTACGAATTCGCCTCGCGTGAATCTGGAACTATTTTAGCTGTAGATTCCAACTACAATTGTTGTAAGTTTATTCAAAAAATGGTTTCAGAACATAATTTACAAGAAACTGTTTCCGTTTTAAAATCAGATGTTCGTGATTTTGTTCGAAAAACAGAGCGTACATTTGATTTAATTTTTTTAGATCCACCTTACGAATCGACAATCTATGAAGAAGTGATACTGGCTATTCAAGAACGAGAATTACTCAATGAAGGAGGATTACTTATCGCCGAACATAGCAAGCGAAAAGACATCTCACACCTCCCCCATTTTGAAAAAGTGAAGGATTATGGCGGAGTGAGTTTTTCATTTTTCGGGGCTTCGAGAGCCTCAGCCACCGAAAAAAGTGACGAGTGAAGAGTGACGAGGGACGTAAGAGAGAGGTTAAGTTATTGAAAAAAGTGACGAGTGAAGAGTGACGAGGGACGTAAGAGAGAGATCAGGTTATTGAAAAAGTGACGAGTGACGGGGGAAGAGTTAAGTGGGACCGGGGAAGAGTTATGTGGGACGAGTTGGGTTTAAAAAAAATGATATATGACAAATAATGATGTGATGAAAAAATTACGTGTTGCGTTGCAATTGCGTAATGATGAGATTATTGAGATTATGAAACTGGTTAATTTCAATGCGACTGAAAGTGAAATTGGTGCGATTTTTCGGAAGGAAGACCATCCTAAGTTTAAAAAATGTGGGGATCAATTTTTACGCAACTTTTTAGATGGGTTGATAATCCATAAAAGGGGACCGATTGGGAAGTATGATGGGGAGAGAGAAAATAAATAGTTCGTTTGTAATTAATCTACATAGATGAAATATTTAAAATCATTTTTTTACCTGTTATTTTTTTTTACTCTTTGGGTTTTAATTATATGGATAACAAACGTCTACCAAGCTAGTTTTGTTGAACGAAATACATTTTTTTCAAGTACTTTTAATTGGTGGTCTCAAAATAATATAAATGAACATTATTTTCTAGGCATAATAAACGATGATTACATACTTAAAAATCAAGTTTATACATCCTATACTATACAAACTCTATTTGCTAACTACACACTACTTTCGACCTTAAATATCCTAACAGGTCGAACGTTCGAAATAACTCAAAATTTTCTGGTATACATACTAGATTTTTTGTTTTTAATGACATTATACTTTACTAGAAAGAATCAAATTGATCTTATTTTGAAATCTAAAAATCTGTTACATTTTATATGGTTTTTTCTTATTGTAGGGATTTTAGTAACTAATCCTCTACCATGGATTTCTTTTTTAAAATATAGTACCGAAAACTTTTACTTTATAATTTCATTAGTGTTTTGTTATTTGAGTGTATTTGCTAGATCTTTCAATTTGCAAAAAAAAGATTTTCTTTTTTTAATCACTGGATTGATTATTTCAAGTTTTTTCATTGTATTTATAATACCATGGATTCTATTATATATCTATACCGAATACCGTATCAAACTAAGAAAAAAAATGTGGGTAAACATCTCTATTGTATCTATTTATGGGACTCTGAGTTATTTAACTCCATTTATATTACAACGCATTAAAGGTTTTGAAAATGTTTCTTCAAGCTATTTATTTCGTTCTGGATTAGATGGATCATCTACCTATCTAAAATCTTCCTTATCCCCAATTTATAAAGCAGCTTCTGAGCAACATTTTGAAAATATATTCCTACTCATTATTTCACTTAGCTTAACCATTTATATTTTAAAAATCAATTGGAAGTCTGTTTTAGATAGATTGTTACTATCATTTATTCCTGCACTTATAGTTTTTTCAGTAATTCCTCAACATTCTACTATTCATATGTACATGTTTGAATTTCTTATAATTATTCCGTTAGTTTTTAATTTAATCTTTTATCTACTTTCTATCGATTTAAATAAATTATCCCCAAAAAAATATGTAACAATTACTATTTTATACATTTTCCTTATAATGGGACAACTTTTAGAAGTATCTAAATCCTTTATTAATTGGTAAGATTAATTATCTTTTAATTTAATAAAATTAGAAATCTAATCTTTTTCAAAATAATACAGTATTTAATCGGTAGTATCCTCATTTTCATACAGATTAGGAGGTAGTAATTTATCTGAAATCTTTTTATCCGATTTTAAACCTAAATTTTTAAGTTGAATCGCTTGGCTGATAGCATTGCCATTTCCAGTACTTAATTGTCCCATGGCATCATCATACGCTTTTTGAGTCGCATTTATTTGTTTTCCTATATTCTCAAAATTCTTTGTGAAGCCAACAAATTTTTCATAAAGTAACTCTCCACGTTTCACAATTTCCATGGCATTTTTATTTTGCCATTCACGACGCCATAAATCGGAGAACAACTTCAAACAAGCGATTAAGGTTGTTGGACTAACTAATAAAATACGTTTTGTATATGCGTAAGACCATAAATCAGCATCCCCTTGAATTGCTAATAAATATGCAGGTTCTATAGGGATAAACATCATCGTAAAATCCAAAGAAGCATCCATATCATCGTATTTTTTACTACTTAATTGATCGATGTGTAATTTCGTAGCAGTAATATGTTCCGTTAGAAATCGTTTTTGAATGTCGGATTCTTCGCTTGCACAATATTGGTCGTATGCAATCAATGAAACCTTTGAGTCAATAATGATCATTCGGTCGTCTGGCAGATTCACTTTGACATCTAAACGCTGGTTCTTCCCCTCTTCATCCTTAATGGAATTTTGTACAAAGTACTCTCTGTCTTTTGTCAAACCGGAAGACTCAAGTATACGTTCTAAAATCATTTCTCCCCAATTCCCTCTTTTTTGTGCTTTACCCTTCAAAGCAGATGCAAGGTTATTAGCTTCTTCACTGACTTTATTGGTTTGTTCAATGAGACCTTTGATTTTTTCTTCTAAGGAAGAACGTTGTTTTGTATCCTCCGTATGGGTGGATTCTACTTTTTCTTTGAATTTATGAATATCTTCTTTTAAAGGTTTCAATAATGATTCCATACTTATTTTGTTGGTTTCATTAAATTTTTCAGACTTTTCTTCAAACAATTTATTCGCAATTTTTTCAAATTGTAAATGTGCTGTTTTTTGAAGTTCTTCTACCTCTGTTTTTTGTGTTTCTAATTTTTCTAGTATTGATTCATTTCTTGCATTCAACTTACTGATTTCAGCATTTAATTTCGCATTATGGAGCGCTAAATTTTCGGTTTTTTCTTGCAACTTATTGTTTATATGTTTTAATTCTTGCGCTTTATCTTCATTTATTTTTCGTTGAAAATTTGCATCATTGAATTTTACACTCAAACTTTCGTAGTCTGACTTTAAAACATTTTTAGTTTTTAGATACAATTGAAGAAAAATTGCAGTTAACAAACTACCAATAATCAATCCGATAATTAAACTATTGATTTCCATGTATACTAGTAATAATATGTATGTTGATTTATTGTGGAATTTTATTCTAAAAAGAACACTATCGTGCTCACTACCCTACATTTTTGTAGATAAGGTTCTTCAGGTTTGGAACTACTTTCTGTTCCTTCTTCCCCATAATAATATTCCCCAGCGATGGTTATTTGACCTTGTGAAGCAGTTTTTATTTTCCCTAGTTTTGCTTGCGAATCGTTAGCAAATTGTTCACCAGCAACTCGTGCATTTTTGGTACTCGCAGCAATAAGTTTTGGTTTTATTGTATTCAATTCTGGGAAATAATAAGTTGAGGTTAATGTAGCTGTTAAATCCCTACTGACTAAATCTAGATTAATTTTGGCGGATTTATCTTCTGTACTTTTAACATCCTTTGAGCTAACGATTAAATTTTGAGAAATGGTATAACGATCAATTTTCACTTGAACTTCTTGGCCATTTTGCCATTCTGTTTCATAATATTTTTGTTTATCGGTAATATCGATGTTTTTCACTTCTATATCTTCTTTATTATATCCCTGCGTTTTAAGATACTTTTCAATCGCTTCTTTCTTATTTTCTGTTAATTGGATAAGTTCTTTTAAATCATCTCCAGCATAAGAGAAGCTGATGGATATAGATGCATCAGTTGCCGACATGTCCATTTCAGCTAAGCCTTTCACAGTGACAACGCGATCTTTATCGCTAAATGTTTTTAGTCCTTTAAAAATAAAAAAACCCAATAGAGATAACCCAACTAATAGGGAGGCAGCTAAAATATTTTGTTTTGTAGTATTATTGTTTTCCATGAGAATAATAATTGTTGTAACACATCCTTGATTTTCAATAAATTTAAAATAAATATACCATTATTAAACGTTATTGTCCGATTAATTTTAAAGGTGTAAAACGCAAATTGCAACAAGTTAGACTATTTTATACTTTAATCAGCTAACTTCTTTGATCTTGAAGGTTTCATTGCTGATTATTTTTTCTCTACATATCATAAATATAAATAAGTTTCCATGTTTTTTATATTTATCATACATATTTAAATGTATTTTTATTCCGAGATTAAGTATTAAATTGAATATGTTTAAAATCATTTATTCATCGGAGCCAAAATATGCTTAAAAATAACTCGTCAAAAATGAAACAAACTAAATAAAATTAACTATTTGAATGAAATATATTAAATTAATTGTGACGGTCTATTTTATTTGGTTCGGCGCACCTAAAGTGATATACGGTCAAATATTGACTATCGATAGAAATAATATACAAGATTCTATCTCTCAAAAGATAAAAGCTTCTATTGTACTAAACTTTTCTAGCAACAAACAACAAAAGAACATAATTGATTTTAACAACAAAACAGAAATTGATTATTTCACAAATAAAAAACAAGTTTTAATTTTTTTAGCTCAATCTGATTTTGCATTTAATGGATTAAATTCACTTAAGAAAAATGGTAATATTCAACTACGATTTAGAGATAATGATACCCGTTTAATTTATCCGGAAATTTACAGCCAATACCAATGGAATAGTGTTTTGGGGTTGGAATATAGATATGTTAATGGAATTAATATTCGAATTAATTGTTTAGAGAAAAAAGCTTCAGACTTATATTTTAGTCTTGGAACATTTTATGAGAATGAAAAATGGAATCCAACTTTAAGCTCATATATTTTTAATCCACAAGTAGCAATTGTTAACCGCTCTTTTTTTAGATTAAATACGGTTGCAAAATTTGCTTTTAAAATCGCGCATGGGATTGATTTATCTGGCGTATCTTATTTGCAATTTCCATTAACTTCAAATTTTTTAAAACCAAGGTGGTATTTTGACTCTA
>Ga0172373_10000622_pt1 | contig 58074 bp, 57 predicted proteins | sample Lak10m_2_FD_114546 | JGI IMG/M metagenome (GOLD analysis project Ga0172373, IMG submission 114546) | Freshwater microbial communities from Kabuno Bay, South-Kivu, Congo - kab_092012_10m | ecosystem: Environmental > Aquatic > Freshwater > Lake | place: Democratic Republic of the Congo... | reverse complement strand
GAGTTAACACTGCTCAACGAACGTCGAGCGAATGTCAGACTAAAATTGCGTAAGCGGTTTTGGCAGTTCGCGTTGAAGCGTTTAGGAAACTTTATAAACTTTTATATGGTTTTTGTAACTATCGAAATCTCTTATATATACCCGAAAATTAAGCACACAAAAATGCTATTAACCTTATAATTCGCTACTTTTTTTATTTTTTCGTATAACAAAAAACATGGACTTAAAATTTCTCGACTTTGAACAACCCATTGCTGTTTTAGAAGCAAAAATTGAAGAACTTCGTCATGTTGAATTTGATAATAAAATCAACATTTCTGACGCACTTGAACAACTCGAAAAACAAAGTGAATCGCTGACCGAATCGATTTTTGCAAATTTATCCGATTGGCAAATTTCACAACTTTCGCGTCATCCAGGCAGACCTTATACTCTTGATTATATCGATTTAATGTTCACCGATTTCCATGAATTACACGGTGACAGAGCTTATGCCGATGACCCTGCGATTATTTGCGGTTTAGCCAAATTAGAAGGTCAACCTGTTGTCATTATCGGACATCAAAAAGGACGTGATACGAAAGAAAAAATTTATCGTAATTTCGGCATGCCGCGTCCAGAAGGTTATCGCAAAGCCTTGCGTGTGATGAAACTCGCCGAGCGTTTTAGATTGCCGATTATTTGTTTAATTGATACACCAGGAGCTTATCCAGGGATTGATGCGGAAGAACGCGGTCAAAGTGAAGCGATTGCACGAAATTTATTTGAAATGGCAAAGCTAAAAACACCGATTATCTGCACCATCATCGGTGAAGGCGGCAGTGGTGGTGCGCTTGCAATTGGTGTGGGTGATCATTTAATTATGCTCGAATACAGCACTTATTCAGTGATTTCACCAGAAGGTTGTGCATCGATTTTGTGGAAAAGTGCGGAAAAATCGCAACTTGCCGCAGAAGCGATGGGCATTACTGCTGATCGCATTCGTGAACAAGGCTTTTTAGATGAAATGGTACGAGAACCTTTAGGCGGCGCACATCGTGATTTCAAAACCACCGCGCAAAATTTAAAAGAAGTATTTATTCGCCATTTAAACGAATTAAAACAAAAAGATATACACTCTCTACTTGAAAACCGTTATCAACGTATTATGAATTTTGGTATGTTTGAAGATTCCGCGAAATAATTTAACGTAAAGGTTTGACAGTGAAAAACAAACACACTTTTGACGTTTTAATTGTGGGCAGTGGTGGTGCAGGATTAAGCCTCGCGCTTAAATTGGCAAACACTACGACAAACGTTGCCGTGTTGTCTAAATTCGCGCTGACCGCTGGCAGCACTTATTACGCACAAGGTGGCATTTCAGCGGTTTTTGATGCCGATGATTCGCTTGAATCACACATTGCCGATACGCTTAATGCTGGTGCAGGATTATGTGATAAAGAGATTGTGAAATTAACTGTCACTCACGGTAAAGAATCCATTGATTGGTTACGCGCTCAAGGCGTGATTTTTACTGAAGAACAAACGCTTTCAGGTGAAACAAAATTACATTTAAATCGTGAAGGCGGTCATTCACATCGGCGTGTGGTTCACACCGCTGATGCAACAGGCAAAGCGGTTTCACTGTCTTTGATTGAACGTGCGAAAGAAAACGCTCACATTTCTCTATTTGAAAATCACAACATTGTCGATTTAATTGTTGAAAAAAAATGTTGTGTAGGCGCGTATGTTTTCAACAGTTGTAAACAAAAAGTGGAAACCTTTGCGGCAAAAGTGGTTGTTTTAGCAACAGGTGGCGCAAGTAAAGCCTATTTGTACAGCACTAATCCGCAAAGTTCCACAGGTGACGGCATGGCAGTGGCGTGGCGTGCGGGTTGTCGCGTGAGTAATTTGGAATTTATGCAGTTTCACCCGACTTGTCTGTATCATCCAGCGGGAAATTCGTTTTTAATCAGTGAAGCCGTGCGTGGTGAAGGTGGACGTTTAATTTTGCCTGATGGCTCAGCGTTTATGCACCATTTCGATGAACATGCTGAACTTGCGCCACGTGACATTGTAGCGCGTGCAATTGATCATGAAATGAAAAAACGCGGCATTGATTGTGTGTATTTAGACATCAGTCACAAACCAGAATCGTTTATTCGTGAACATTTCCCGAACATTTATCAAACTTGTTTGAAGTTTGATATTGATATAACAAAACAACCGATTCCTGTTGTTCCCGCCGCGCATTACACTTGTGGTGGTGTTTTAACTGATAGTTTTGCACGAACCGATATTGAAAATTTATACGCAGTTGGTGAAGTCGCTTGCACAGGTTTGCACGGGGCAAATCGCATGGCGAGTAATTCATTACTAGAATGTTTAGTTTTTGCACAGCGTGCGGCTCAAGATATTGAGCAAAAATTGCCTACTTTAACCATGCCAAAAAATTTGCCGCTTTGGGATGAATCAAAAGTCAGTGATTCCGATGAAGAAGTGGTTGTTGCACATAATTGGAGTGAATTGCGCCATTTTATGTGGGATTACGTTGGCATTGTTCGCACCGACAAACGGTTGCATCGCGCAATGAATCGGGTCGAATTACTCAAAAAAGAAATTGCCGAGTATTACGCGCATTTTCGCGTGACCAGTGATTTGTTGGAATTGCGAAATTTGGTGATTGTTGCTGAGCTGATTATTCGTTGCGCGAGGTTACGCAAAGAAAGTCGCGGCTTGCATTACACACTCGATTATCCGCAAATCGACAATTCAAAACTCGCGCAAAACACAATACTAGTGCCAGAAAATATACGCGATTGAAATCACACATCACGACTTAAAATTAACATGCGACAATTTGTCGCATTTTTTTTGAGAAGGCTTTTTGCTAAGATGCACGCAACTTTTAGATTTCTTAACTATTTTTTCTAGCTGATAGCTAAAGTTGTGTTATATCCTTCCTAATACCTCTGGCGACTTTTTTAAGTCGCTTTTTTTTGCCTAAAATTCAGCTGCTTTATGACGCGCCTCTTCTGCACCTGATTTATCGCCTTGCATTTCTTTGGCGTGAGCAATCAGTAACCAACTGTTTTTCTTTAAAGTATTATCTTTACCTGCAAGCAATGCGGATTTTTTTGCTAAATCTTCTGCAAGTACGGGTTTTGATTGTTTCAAACGTAATACCGCTAATTTATAAAGTAATTCTGCATTGCGTGGTTCAATGCGTATTGCACGTTCCATCGTCGCGGCAGCGGATTCTAAATTGCCCAGTTTTGAGCTTTGATTTGCCGCAGCAATTAACGCACTCACCGCTGGTGATTGCGTTGCAGTCGATTCAGCGGGTTTAAATTCTGAAATTGTTGGTGCAGGTTCAAATTTCGGAACGCCTGTTTCAGTAGGCGGTGTTGGCATAAGCAACGGTCTATTTGGCGGTTTGACTTCAATAACTTTGGGAATTTCAGGACTTTCCACAGGGACTGGCGTAACAGGTTGTGATGTTAAAGGCTCGGCTTTGATTTCTGTTGTTTCAATTGGCGCATCATCAATCAACGGTTGTACTTTAACCACTTCTTCTTTTTCAATTTTGGGTGGTGCAGTCGGTTTTTTCACAACAGGTGGTGTTGGCACATTGAAAGGTCGATTATTACTATAAACAGGTGCTGGTGGTTGTGTTCCACTTAAACCTGTACAACCCGTTAAAAAAATGGGTAATACGGCACTGGCTAAAACAAGTTTTTTCATTGCGGCGTGACCTTGCGGATTATCAAAATAATTCAATATCATCATCTTCGGGTTTTTGTGCATCTACAGCCTCTTTGATAGCCAAGGCTTCTTCTATTGATTTTCCTGCCAAAATGGCATCAAACATAATTTTTTCTGATTCCATCGTGTAACGAGCGCGTATTTCTTGCTGAAATTTATGCCATTCAAACGGACTATATAAACGGTCTGGACTTTCGACTAATGCAGATAAACCTTTTAAATTCGCGGTAACGTGACCCAAACATTGCTGCATTCGATCGTAAAATTGAAAGGCAATAATCGATTGCTGGATTAAATCACTGGTTTCAACGCAACATTTCAATGCCTCATCACGCGAGGGCGAAGGCTCAATATCTTGCAAACGCTCATAAATCGTTCGCATGTGTTCAACAATAAACGTAAATGACTCAGTCAGTGTATTCACCGAACCATCAGAAGTGGTGATTAAATCTTCAACTTGCCCCGCTGATAATGTCAATAGTTTTGAAGTTTCACGAACCTGCGTCCAATCAAGATCAGGCATAAAAGAGTTAGAATTTTGAGCCATGCGCCCTACCAAAAAAATAAAAAGTTTAATCAAAAATTGGGCGGCATTATATAACAAACCGCTGGCGTGACAGCTTTTATGAACGTTGTCACGCAAAGTTTAGAAATTACGTCCGCGAATTAAGATGATCAATTCGAATTGCTGCGGGGGGGTGACTATAGTAAAACGACGCATATAATGGATCAGGCGTAAGCGTGCTAGCGTTTTCTTCGTAAAGTTTCACAAGCCCACTAATTAAACAGCTTGCTTGCGCGTGTTGTGCCGCAAAATTATCAGCTTCAAATTCAAATTTACGTTGAAAATATGCGCTAATGGGTTGGAAAAAGAAGGTAAAAATCGGTGTAATTAAAGTAAATAACAATAAAGCCGCCGCGTTTGAGGCTTGCTCAACGCCTAACCCATTAAAAAACCAAGGTTTATCAATTAGCCAACCTAATAACGCAAAACCAATCAATGTGGTTATTGAAGTTGTAATCAACATTTTGACAACGTGTTTGCACTTAAAATGTCCCAATTCGTGCGCTAAAACCGCTTCTAATTCTTCATCGTCAAGCGAGGCGACTAAATTATCGTAAAAAACGATACGTTTATTATTGCCAAGTCCTGTGAAATAAGCATTGCCGTGACCTGAACGTTTTGAACCGTCCATAATGAAAATTCCTTGACTGTTAAAACCGCAACGCTCAAGTAAGCCTGAAATGCGCGTTTTTAACGCGCCGTCTTCCATTGGTGTAAATTTATTAAACAGCGGCGCAATCACCGTTGGAAATAACCAACTCATCAACAGCGAAAAACTCATCAAAATCGCCCATGCCCAAAACCACCAAGTGCTGCCAAGCGTGTCCATCACCCACAAAATTAAGCTCAAAATTGGCAAGCCAATAACCGCTCCGAGCGCAAGTTGCATGATTTCATCTTTGAAAAATTGCGCGGGTGTGTTTTTGTTAAAACCGAATTTCTCTTCTAACACAAACGTTTCATACCAACTGCTGGGTAATTCAAATAACGACATAAGCAGTGTTAATAATGCAATCGCACTCACGCCCGCTATTAACGGTGAATCAATGCGATTAGTGCAAAATTCAAAAATAGCGTTGATACCACCGCCGACAGTTAAAAAAAGTAATAACAGCACACCTAAAGCGCGTTCAATATCCGCGAATTTGGATTTTGCCAGCGTGTAATCAGCGGCTTTTTGATGTGCGGAAAGTGAAATCGTTTCACTAAATGCCGTTGGTACATTTTCACGATTGGCCAAAACGTAAGCAGCTTGCCGTTTTGCCAGCCAAAATTGCGTTGCCGTCACAGCAGCAAAGGTCAGTAAAAATAAATAACTAAATGTGTTCATGTTGAATTTGAAGGTAAATGTCAAAAATGAAGATAATTATAGGTTAGGCACAAGGCACTGCCTAAATTTTTAATCTTTAGAGCGTAATGACCAGCCATCTAATTCAGAGATATTTTCTTTTCCTGTGAGTTTTATCGCTAAGCGTACTTCATTCGCAGAGTCGGCATTTTGCAAGGCTTGTTCATAATCAATTTTTTGAGTTTGATATAAATCTACAATGGCTTGATCAAAAGTTTGCATCCCAAGTTCGCGCGATTTTTTCATCAACTCTTTCATTCCGCTCGTATCACCTTTAGCAATTAAATCTTGCATTAGTGGCGTATTAAGTAAAATTTCAATTGCTACGCAACGTGTGTTTTCAGGGGTTTTAATTAGTCTTTGTGAAATAATCGCTCGCAGATTCATCGAAATATCTTGCATCAATTTTTTATGTGAAGAATTTGGAAACAATCCCAAAATTCTGTCAATCGCTTGATTTGCATTATTTGCGTGCAGCGTAGCTAATACTAAGTGTCCTGTTTGTGCGAGTTCTAAACACGTTGCCATTACTTCTTCGCTGCGAATTTCTCCCACCAAAATCACATCTGGAGCTTGGCGCAGTGAATTTTGTAGCGCGTTTTCCCAGCTGTGTGTATCTACCCCGATTTCGCGCTGCATCAAAATACAGTTTTTAGGTTTGTGAACGTATTCAATCGGGTCTTCCAAGGTGATGATATGACTGCGACTGTTTTCATTTCGGTGATCAATCATCGCAGCCATTGAGGTGGATTTGCCCGAACCTGTTGCCCCGACCATGATAATCAAGCCATTTTTTGCCATAACAATATCTTTTAACACATCAGGCAAACCGAGTTTTTCAATCGTTGGAATTTCACTTGCAATCACTCGTAAAACTAAGCCACAACAATTTTGTTGACGATAAGCATTGACACGAAAACGCCCTAAATCAGCAGGAGAAATAGCAAAGTTGCATTCATGGTGCATTTCAAATTCGTTTTTTTGCTTATCGTTCATAATGCAAAAGGTGAATTCGCGTGCTTTTTCTGGCGTGAGAATTTCATCGTTTAAGGCAACCACTTCGCCTTTGCATTTCATTGACGGAGGAGAGCCTGCGGTAATGATTAAATCTGAACCTGATTGCGCTAGCATTTGCGCGAGTAATTCATAAAGTTCTTGTTGGTTATTATCTGTCATGTTCTTTTATTGAATGTTTTTTGGCGAAAACCCAAAGTGCCGAGTAAATGCGGTACTGAAATTACTCAAATGTCCGTAACCAACAAATTCAGCAATATAAGCGATTGAATGCACATTAGCTTGCAAAAGTTGATAAGCGGTTTCCATGCGAATAGTGAGTAATACGCCATAAATCGTATCGTTAAAAATATCGTGAAATAGCTTTTTCAATTTGGATTCATTTACATTAACGCGACTTGCTAATTCTGCAACAGACGGCGGTGTTTTGAATTCAAGTTTTAAAATCGCATAAGCACGTTGCGCGGTTTCTTGTTCGCAAGGTTTGCAGGGCTTTTTGTCTTCAAATAAATAAGCTAGTTCTGCGGTAATAATTGAAATAGCTTGTCCGTGAATAAACATCGGTTTGACTTCTTTGGGCAGGTTGCAATTTAACAATTGTTGAGCGCATTGCATACTGACATAAGAAGTCGGGCGATTACTGAGCATTTGCGTATCTTGGTGAAAAAATCGCTTACTATTTTTTTCGCCGAAGTATTTATCAAGCCATCGTTTTCCCATCGAAAAACGTAATTGCAAAATTTCCTGTTCTGATTGGAATTGTCTTTCACCTGAAATCGAATCAAATACCGTAATCGAGGTGTAACCTTCTTTAAAGATAATTTCTTTGTTGTCGTTGCTCACAAAGCGCGATTGTCCTTTTAGTCCTAATGTAATCACTAAACGTGGTTCTTGTGAGTTAATTTTAGACAGCACAGATAAGTGTTTTACGGGTTTGTAGCGCGTTTCGATATAACTTAAATCGCTTTCAAGCCGAAAAATATCTGAATAACCACTTAAATTATCTGGCAACGTTTGCCGATGAAAGTGCGTGTTTTCGTCATTTTCGAGTAGAAAATCATCATTTTTAAGTCTAATTCGCTGTTTAGATTGTAGATTTTTCATGATAACGATTGTTGCAAAATGGGGATTTAAAAAACTTTATCTCATCAAATTGCACGCCAATAAAAAAAAGACTTTGTTTTTCATTTTATTAGCGTTGTTATTTCAATCGCTTTATAAGAAATTTTACTTTTTTCACTGAAAATCACTGTGGCATATCACTTAATTACAAAATTTAACTGTGTCATATCACACAATTTTTAGTCAGGTTTTTTCGCGCTTTGTTTTTTTACAACGACCGTTTCGCAAAAACTCACCGTTTCGCATAAAAAATACTTCGTTTCGCATAAGTCATTTGCTTGAAAAACAAAAAGTTATCTCTACAATTCGCTCCCAGCTACAAAGTTCGTTCATTTCAGGGAACAAAGAAAAAGCCACGAAGGCTAAAGACAAGAAAGTCAGAAGAACATGAGGGAAGGGCTTCCCTCCCTGTTGCAAAGCTCTCGAACAGCTCGGCAACAGACTTGTTAGTCAACCGTAAAATTCAAACTAACAATTACAATGAGGGAAACCCAAAAATGGTTACTACAAATAAAAGAACGTTGAAGTATAACAGAATGGCGGCACAAGCGGGTATGACGCTTATCGAATTAACCGTCGTATTGCTTGTGTTGGTTGGTTTAGCGGGAATTTTAGTGCCTTATGTTGGTAGCTTTAATCAAACCACGCACGACAGCACGAATTCAAGCAACTTGGCTGCGACTAACGACGCGGTCAATCGCTACATTTCAGAAAAAAATAAATTGCCACCTCACATGGATTTGTTGACTAACGCTGCTGCTGCAACTGCTGCTGCAACTGGTTCTTGTGCTAGTGCTGCCGTCGATAAACTTTATTGTGGTTTAGCTAACAGTGTAGATGGTGCTGCATCCGGTTCTGCTGGTGTGTTAACGACGACTTCATATACTGCTGGTACAGATGATATTGCGATTCAATCATTGGTTGATTCAGGGATTAACATGGCAGTAGCTAACAATCCTGATATTGACAATAAAACCTTCGGCACTAGCACTGGTATGTATATGTTGAATACTCCAACTGCTGGTGGTTGGGCATCTGCAAAATTTGCAGCAGTTGGTGCTGGTGGTTTTTCTAATGTGACTGCAATGGGTAGTACAACAACAGCACAACAATATCATTTAGCTGCTGCATTAGGTCGTGATCCAATGGTTTATAAAACTGCTTGCTATGATTACCTTGCATTTGGTTTGGGTGATAACAACGAATTAGTTCAATCCACTGCAACTGCTGCACCAGTTTATTATCCTCAAGACGCAAATTTTGGACCAGCTCAACGTTATGCACATTTACTTGCAATCGTTCAAGTTGATAAAAGTAATGACACAGCAGCTAAATGTTCAGAAAAAACTGAAAAAGCCAAATTCTTGGGTGTTGTGGCTAACGTACCAACTAGCGAATCTGCAACATTGGTTGGCGTGAATTCACTCTTGAAAGCAACTTACGACAACAAAGCTAAACAAGGTAGCTAATTCTTAATTACTCCCAGAGCATTCTTCTCTAGTCGTTTTTTTCATGGATTGGCGGTTTTGCGAAAGTGAAACCGCCTTTTTTGAAATTGATTTTGCAAACTGTGGGTTTTTCAAAAGAAGAATTTACAGTTTGAGAATTAGAACGCGCAAATGAATAAAAAAGTTATATTCTTGAGTTTTTGGGGATAAAAAATGACGACCATAACGATCACAATTAACGAAAACTTAGAACAAAAAGTTAGCGAGTTAGCGCAACAACTTCATTCTTCTGCGGAGGACATTGTGACGAGCATCCTCGCAAAATACTTTACAGATTCATCAAGCAGCGACACGACAAATTCTTTTTCTGAGTTGGCAAAAGAATTACCCACCTTTTCTTGTTTTGGAAATCAAGACCCGTTAGCCATGCAACAAACGATGCGAAATGAATGGAATTAAGTATTTGCTCGATACGAATATCATTATTGGTTTTGTGCAACGCAATCCTGTTGTTTTGGATTTATTAAGTACAAAACGAATTGATCAATGTGCTTATAGCGCGGTGACAAGAATGGAATTGTTAAGTTTCAACGGGATGTCATCGATTGAAAAACAAGCGATTGAATCGTTGTTAAAGCGCATGACAGATTTAGAAATTACCCGTGCAATTGAAAATGAAACGATTGAATTTAGATTACAGCATCAAACAAAACTCCCTGATTCCATCATCGCGGCAACAGCAAAATATCATCAACTTGAGTTAGTGACGTTAGATAAAAAATTAGCTGGCAAATTTGAAAAATGATGAATTTAAAAAATACCAAAAAATCGTTACTGACAATGGGATGCTTGATTGGTTTATCAGGCTGTGGAGATTTAGCACAACGACCGTTATTGATTCACGCCGCCCGCGTTTTTGATGGATATACCGTGCAACAAGATGTTTCTGTGTTAATTCAAGACGGAAAAGTGGTGAGCGTTGATAAGTTGTCAGCGTTCAGCGACCGAAATGCGAAATTGATTGAACTCGGCGATGCGACGCTCACACCAGGTTTTATTGAATTGCACTCGCACCTTGATTTTCATCAGATTCCCGAAGAGGAAGTATTGCGCCACGGCATTACGACCATTCGCAATGTGGGCGGTGTTGAACATTTCCCAACGGGTGGCGATGGTCAATTACGCAATTTAACGTCAGGACGTATTTTGACGGTGCCAAATGGTTATCCGATTAACGCTCACGGTGAAAAAGGGATTGCGATTCCCCTAAAAAACGAACAACAAGCCCGACAAGCGGTGCGAGATTTAATTGCAGACGGCGCGGTCATTATTAAATTGCCTTAGAAACAGGCGGCGAAGCGGGTGCGCCGTGGGCAAGTGAAAGCGGACATCATCACGGACACGCCCAACCAGCGACAACACAAAAGAATGAAAAACCTGCTGCATGGTCAATGCTTTCACAATCGATGGCGAATGCCATTGTGGATGAAGCACACAAATTAGGTCGAAAAGTGACCGCGCACGTTGGCGAAGTGACGGGCGTTAAAATTGCAAACCTCGCAGGCGTTGACGAATGGGCGCATTTTCCTTGCGCTGATATTCCTGCACCTCATCTCCAACAAGCGGCAAAGCAAGGCGTAAAAATCGTTTCAACTATCGATACCCTCTCAAAGTGTGCGGGGATTGCAAACAATGTGCATAAATGGACAGCGATGGGCGGTGAAATGCTTTACGGCGCGGAAATCGCCCACCCTGATATTCCTTGGGGCATTGATGCACAAGAACTGATGTATTTGTCGCATTACGCCAAGATGAAACCAATTGATTTATTACATACCGCGACGGCAAAAGCAGGTGAATATCTTGAAATTCCACTACTGGGAACATTAAAAGTCGGCGCACCTGCGGATTTAATTGCTTTTAAAGGCGACGTATTAACCAACTTAAAAAAACTCGAATATCCCGATTTGGTAATTTCTGGCGGGGTTGTTGTGAAAAATAATTTTGAGTAAGTGAATGAAAAAGTTTATTGATGAACCAATTAAATCACAAACCGTTGAAGCTGAAATTGATGAACATGGCGTTGTGAAGCTCAAAGAATCAGTCGCATTCAAGCAAATTCAAAAACGGGTGTTCATTACCTTTTTCGAGGAACCCGAAGTAATCGTTAAGCGTGACACTGAATTTTTACCCTTTAAAAGAAGATTAAAACAGGTGAAAAATTTGCCATTCAAACAACGCACGATGAACATTGAGTGTTAAAAAAAGTGAAAATTCCTTTTTTGAAAATTCGTCCTGCCCACACATTACTATTCATTACAGAAGCCAAAACCTTTCGTATTGATGTAGATAAACACGGCGTGATGATGGGGCATCCTGAAACGATTAACGTGAAATGCGTTAATACCGCCGCGTTAGCGGAATGCGTGACATTTATTGCCGCCAATTCGCACCCGTTAGCCCGCAAAACTTGGTTACTGTTTGTTCGTTTGCCGATTCAATTACTGAGCATTCCGAGTATGCAGGTGGAAGGCGTAGATGAGCCGACATTGCTACAAGCACTGCAATTTGAACTAGAAGGATTAAACGGACCCGCGCCGCAAGAGCAACAACTTGCTTACCAATTACTGAGCAATAAAGATGAAATGAGCCAGTATTGGGTGAGTCAAATAGACAAAATCCATTTAACTGAAACCTATCAAGCCTTAAAAAAAGTAGGTAGTCGATTAGAAGGGTTATTACATCCTGCTGCATTGCCGCAATCGCTGCACAATTGGGAAGAACCCGATTGGTTACGTTTTGAATGCTGGTCATTGCAAGTCGTCGCATTGCGAAATCATCCTGAAGACGGTTTAGAAATGCGTTTAATTGCTTTCGATGACAGTTATTGGCGCAGTCAACTCGAAAATTGGTTTGAAAAACAAGGCAATGTTGAACACTCTGAAACTTTGTTAAATAACAAGATTGAAGTATTACCGCAGACTGCAATCACTGTGCATTTAAGTGATTCAGATAATGTGGCTAGTTGGCTGGTTTTATGGGCAAAACATTTAACTGCCTCTACTTCATCTGCTGTCCCTATTTTGCGTTATCAATCCAGCGTCAATGCAGATTTAGTGTTAATGGCTTCTGGTGGCGTTGGTGCATTGCTGATTGTTTCATTGCACGCAGGTTGGAATTTATATCAAGCCAACGATTACACCAAACAAGTGCAACAATTAACCAAAGTAGAAACAGCAATTACCACCGCGCGTAAAACAGTCAGTGAAGACCGTGAAAAAGTAGAAAAATTAACTGCAAAAATTGAAAAATTAAAAAAAACAGGAGCGGTGTTACCTGATTTGATGAAAAGCATTCAAGACCGTCCCGCAAAATTATTAGAAGCCTTAGCCAAAGGCAGACCAGAAGATTTAATGGTTGAAGCAATTAGCAGTGAAAAAGACGAAATTAAAATCACGGGAATTTGTTTAGATGCAGCGGCGGCAAATCAACTCGCTAATTATTTAGAAAAAGAGCTTAAACCTTTAGGTTGGTCAGTTACTGCACCAATGAAAAAGAATTTAGAGCTGCTTCCGAACGCAAGCGGACCTTGGGATTTTGAAATCAAATTGCTCGATTTAGGCATGGAAGGATTTAATGCCAAACTCACGGAGAATAAGCAATGACACCCGAACAGCAACGCGAACGAATTTTAAAACGGGCTTTACCTGCGTTGGCAATTTTAGTGTTGTATTTTGCGATTGGAAGTAGCTTTACCACTAAAAAATCTGAAGAAGCAAAAAAGCAATTTACCGTTATTTCCCAAAAAGGCATTAACGAGGCAGTTTTGCCAGGCATTGAACAAGATAAACAGCGCGTTCAGCAAGAATTGGCGCAACTTAAAACACAAGAAACTGAACTCAATAAAACATTAGAAGCAAGCAGCAGTTTTTTATCACACGGTAAAGATGTAAATGAGAGTTTGAGTAAAGTTTCAAAAATCCTAAAAGACAATCATCTTGAAGTGCTTGATGAAAAACGAGCAGAAAAATTAACCAAAGAGCAAATTCCAAAGTCGCTACGCGATACAGAAAAATGGCTCAAAGAAATGCTTGCAGATGACACAAAGCCTAAAAACCCAGCCGTAGCTAGTAATACCACAACACCCAATGCCGAAGAGCTTAATTTTTGGACAATTCATTATGCAGGCAGTTATTTAGATAGTTATCGCGCTTTGTCTGAATTAGCGGGAAATGGCATTAAAGCCTTGCCATTGTCTCTAACAATGCAAACATCGAAAACTGCAAACAAACATGAATGGATTTTAACTTTATGGTTGTAACGCGATGAAACCACAAGAATACTTAGCAAGAAATGAAAATACCCAATTAGCAACGCAACATCGTGCGCCACGAGAAGTGACCAGTGGTAATGCGATGATTTTTGCAGGTGAAAGTATTGCCATTACCGATGTCGCACTTGAGGACACGTCTGCGAGTGGTGCTGGCTTAATCGCTACGGGCAATTTTGCTACAGAGATTGATAAAGATGTCACGATTACGCTAACAGTTGAATCAAACAATCGCCGCTTTACTCGCCAAGCAAAAGTGCGTTGGGTCAAGCAAGATGCTGAAGGTATGCGCTTTGGTGTTCAATACATTGATCACGTTGGTTTTGACCCTTACACCCATTTACTTGACCTTGATGGATTACGAATTGATCCTTCTTGTGCGTTAAAACTCCCCGCGCATATTGCTTTGCGACAAAAAGTGCTACCTTTTTTAGACATGGATGGCACGGTTCATGCCGTTTGTCTTGATATTCATAACACGTCGGTAATCACCATTTTAGAGCGAATGCTCAAAAAACCCGTGCGCTTGTGGTCAAGTTCACAAATTCAATTAGAGCGCAAACTCAAACAAGTTTATGGTGATGCAAAAGCATTACCCGCTCCTGCGATGTTGTTACAACAACAGCAATCGTTACAAGTCAGTAACGCTGTCAGCACTGGCGATGAATTGCTTTATGCAGCTTATATGCGTCAAGCCTCTGATATTCATATTGATCCAAGCCATGACGGGGCAACGATTCGTTTTCGTGTCGATGGACAGTTGGAACATTACAACCACATCAACAGCAACATTTTCACTGAATTAGTCAGCCGTTTAAAAGTGATGGCGTATTTGGACATTGCCGAAAAACGCTCTCCACAAGACGGACGTTTTTCACATCAATTTACAGGTGGTGGACGACGTGTTGATGTTCGGGTTGCCACCTTGCCAACTAAATATGGTGAGCGTGTCACAATGCGTTTGCTTGCTGTGCAAACTGATTCATTAACGCTTGAAAATTTAGGTTTTGATTCGACGCATAAAAGAATGATTGAGAGTTTTTTGCGTCGTATTCAAGGTTTAATGATTATGACAGGTCCGACAGGAAGCGGAAAAACGACCACACTTTATGCGGCGATTCGGATGCTTCTCGAAGAACGCAAAGTTAATATCATTACCATTGAAGACCCCATCGAATACGAAATTAGCGGGATTGCCCAATGTGAAGTCGATTCGGGAGATAAAGTCAGCTTTGCTAAAGCTCTGAGAAGTATTTTGCGTCATGATCCTGATGTGGTGATGATTGGCGAAATTCGAGATAAAGAAACCGCTGACGTTGCGATTAAAGCTGCGCTCACGGGTCACATGGTATTAGGTACGTTACATACCAACTCTGCTGCTGCAACGGTCACTCGTTTAATTGACATGGGCGTTGAGCCTTATTTGGTCGCGGCTGCATTGCGTTTAGCTGTTGCACAACGTTTATTACGCCGTTTGTGTTTGCATTGTCGAATTCCACGACCCATGACAGAGTTAGAAGCGATTTCAATCAATTATCCGCATTTAGCGGGACAAATGATTTATGAACCTTCAGGTTGTATTTATTGTGGCGGCAAAGGTTATTCAGGGCGAATCGGTTTATATGAATTACTTGAATTACGAGAAGATTGGGCGCGTGGCGTAATTGATGGTGAAGGCGAAAGTGATTTAGTCATCAAAATGCGCGAATCAGGCGTTAAAAGTTTGCTCGATGATGCGGTGGATAAATTGCTCAATGGGCTAACATCCGTTTCCGAAGTTGTGCAAATTGCATCATCTTGGTAAATGACAATCGATGCCTTCATTTAGCTACACAGCAAGAGACCGTAATGGTCAACAACATGTTGATATTATTCAAAGTAACAGTCGTGAAACAGCGGTTGCAACTTTGCGTGAACAGGGTTTATTACCCCTCAAAATTGAAGCAATTAAAGATAAAAATGCCGCGCAACGTTCATACAGCCTAAATCCGTTTGATTACCGTTCTTTTAACGATAAAGACATTGAGCATGAATTTCACCAAATCGCCGTGATGTTGCGTAGTGGTGTAAGTTTGCTTGATGCGTTAAATCTTACGCTCAAACATTGTCGCATCGGCGCACGTTCGACATGGGAAGCAATGGCAAAGAAAATTCAACAAGGCAGTTCATTTAGCAACGCCATGGCAGAACATAAAGCCTTTAGCCAATTCACTATGCAACTCATTAAGGTTGGTGAGCAAACAGGAAATTTAGGCACAGTCATGGATGAAGCGGCTAATGAAGTTAAAGAAGCACGAAAACTAAAAAAACAAATTCTCACCGCATTACGTTCACCGAGTTTTACTTTGCTTATGGCAATTGGCATCGTAGTTTTTATGATGACCAATTTAATTCCCGAAATTAAAAAGCTGCTCAAAATGATGGGCAAACCTATGCCTCCCATTACGCAAGCGTTAATTGATTCTTCAGATTGGTTTTTAGCAAACGGGATACAAATTCTTGCGTTAGTGATTGTCTCAATTATCAGCTTTATCGCCCTTTATAACTGGTCGCCTAGTCGATTATTTATCGACAAATATGCGTTGAAAATTCCCATTTTTGGTTACGTTTTACGTTTATCAGGCACCGTTTTATTTTGTCGTGCAATGGGTTTATTGTTGCGTAGTGGTGTCGTAATGGTAGATGCGCTTTCTACCGTAGAAAAATTACACGTTAATCAATACATGGCAAGTCGAATTGCTTTTGCACGAAATCGGGTGTTGCAAGGTGGATCATTAGCCGAGCAAATGGAAAGCGAATCGGGGTATATGCCGCTGTTATTACAAATGGTACGCATTGGGGAAAATTCGGGAACACTCGATGAGTTGCTATTAGAAATGACCGAATATCACAACGAATTATTAAAACAAGCGATTGCCACCCTAACAGGCATGATTGCCCCTGCTATGACAATTTTTGTCGGCGGAATTATTGGTTTTGTTTATGCCGCATTTTTGGTTGCAATGTTTTCAGCAGCAGGCGGGAGTCCGAAGTGAAAAAACTCGCCTTTTTTTTAATTGTGTTGATAAAACTAAATATGACGGCATTCGCTGAAAACGCAATTACTGATCCAACGTTAATGACGGAAACACTTAAACAAGGCATTGCTGTTCTCAATGTGACACGTCCTGAAAATTCTGCTTCAACAGATGCCGTAGAAAAATTGAATGATCCAACCAGCATAAATCAGAATTTTAGAGAAGCCTTAACACACGCAAACCAATTAAAAGCCGCAGCGCCTGATGTTGCAAATCCATTAGGTAAATTAGTGCCAGATTCAAATACCCCCAAAATTGGGTTAATCGCCAATGTTCATAAAAATCAAGAAAGAAAACGTGTCATTTTGCGCGTCAATAATAAATCTGAGATTGTGAATGCAGGCGATACGATTACTTATTTTCAAGGCAGTGAAGTGTTACAAATTAACGTGGTAGAAATCACAAAAAACTACGTCAAAGTCACGTTAATGCCTGCTAATCAAACTCTTATCTTACGATGAAAACACTCATCTTTTCTTTGCGTCCGTTCATTTATTGCAGCGCAGTAGCACTGACTGTTTTATGTTCACCTGTTATTTTTGCGGCTTCAAAAAAAACACCACAACCTGTTGTGCTTGAATCTGCTCATTTTGATAAAGTCATTGAACAAATCGAATTTCGAGAAATTACGGTGGGTGATGCACTGCGTATTTTGTCGGAAGAATCCAACATTAACATTGTCGCTTCAAAGCAAGCCTCAGATGTTGTCGTCACGATGTTTTTACGCAAAGTGACAGCAATGGAAGTCATTGATGCTATCGCAAAGACCTATAACCTTTGGTATCAATATGATGAAAAATCAAATTTCATTCGCTTATATACGGTTCAAGAATATCGTTTAGAACAAGTCGAATTCAAAAAAGAAGAAACCGAAGTGTTCACTATGAAAAACGCTAAGAATGCGTTGGATTTAGCAGAAACGATTCAAAACTTATTTTCAACCCGTGTGCATTTAAGTTATGGACAAAATGAACGGCAGTTAATGACTGATTTGCAACAACGTTTTGCACGCTTTGATATGGTTGATAAACGCACAAAACAAAATTTCAGTATTGGTAGCACGGGCGGAACCTCAGGGAATAGCAGCAACAGCAATCAAACCAGCAATCAGACTAACAGCCAATTTGGCAATCAGAATAATCAGTCTTTTAACCAAAGTAATAACAGCGGACAAAATAGCCAAAATCAAAATTCAACTAAACAATTGGATGATCGCTTGAATGCTTTGTCTAATGTTTTAGGTAAATTAGAAGGCGGACAAGATGGAAAAAATGGCGGTGGCATCAAAGATATGTTGATGGGCGATGCGTCGCAAAGTCGTGAATTTATTGATAGTTCAGTCAGTCATCAAGCTCCCATTTTTGTCGGCGTTATTAAACATCAAAACCGCGTGCTGGTTCGCACTCGTGACGTTGATGCGATGAATGAAATTAAAAAAATCAATCAACGTTTAGATGTCGAAAGTTCAATGCTTTTGATGGAAGTCAAAGTGTTATCAATTGATTTATCAGATGGCTATAACTCACTGTTTGATTTTCATCTGAAAAGTGGAAATACAAATGTCTCGGAAAGTGGCAAAAGTATTAGTGAAGCGGTTGCAGGGGCATTAACTACTGCATCAAATTCTTTTAGTCCGTCTTTGCTTGCTACAGCGGTCAGCAATAGTTTTGAGGCGCGATTACAATTATTAGAAAAAGAAAATCGTGTAACTGAAATTGCTACGCCCATGTTGCTAACTTCTAATCAAGAAGTGAGTCGTTTTTTGGTCGGGCAAACTGTTCCCGTTATTACGGGCTATCAAAATGGGGCAACGAGTACAACGTCAACAGGTTTAGGAACAGGGAATGTCACTACACAACAAGGAGGGCCTGTTTATGAGCAACGTAGCATTGGGAACACATTGCTTTTAACACCAAACATCAACGCGGATGGAACGGTCAACATTCAAGTTTTAGTTGAAGAATCCTCTTTGCAAACTGGCGGAGCCACCATGTTGTTTCCTAATAGTGATGGCTCAATGGATAAAAAAGAGATTGATATAGTAAAAGAAAAAACCTTTAGTGGGTCTGTGATTGCGGCTGATAACAAAGCCGTTGCCGTTGGCGGTTTAATTCAAGAAGGCGCAGATAATAGTGAAAATAAAGTTCCTGTGTTAGGTGATGTACCAGGTTTAGGATTCTTTTTTAGAGATGAAGGACAAAATCGCAAACGCACCGAACTTGTCATTATTATCAAACCGCACATTATCAATTCGCCTGCGGATGCCGAAGCGATTAGCAAAGGTGTGTTGAAGAAAAATAGCATTCATCCTAATGCTCAAAAAGCTGACAACATGGATGTTTATAGCAATCCTGATAAAGAATACAAAGGTTACGTTTTAGAAAAACCATTTAAAGAATACGACGCACAAGATAATTTCGATAAATATCGTGGTCGCGGCGATTCGAGTGAATTTGTAAATTCATCTAGCAAAAGTCGTTATGGCAATGACTATGTGCCTGAATATCAACTTCGTTCTTCTAAACTTGCTCAATCTCGTGCAAGTGTTGAACCGTCTGCACAGCAAATTTATATGCAACTCACCAAATATGCAGCTAAATCTGTGCGCGTTACGCCTGATAAATGGGAAAAAATACCGACGATTCAAACCAATTTATTGCGATCAAAAGAAGCGGTAAATTTATTTTCTAACCGTGATATTCACACCATTCCTGTCGCAAGTTGGCGGCAAGGCGGCATTAACGTCACGGCACTTGAAGTGCGAAATGTTAGCGATCACAAAGTGCAAATTGATTATCGACGGGTCAGCGGTCAATGGCTCGCGTCCACGATTGAAGAATCTGCTTTAACGCCGCGTAATCAATTAGGCGATTCGACCTATTTGTATTTGATTTCTGCGATGAGTTTTGAAGAGGCATTAGGCTTATGAAATCGTCTTATTATTTCGTATTAGTTTTGAGTATTCCTGTTATTTGTGAGGCTGGAAATACTTTAACGATGCACGTTTTTGATGAAAATGACACGGTGCAAACTGTTGAGCCTGTCGCAGTTGAAGAACCTAACCGCAATGGTGAAAAAAAATTGGAAATGGTGATTTTTGCCAACGATGAGCCGCCAAGTCATGTTGCAAATCCAATTGATCACGAAATGCCCGTTACGCGCACAACTTCAAACGATTTTGTTTTTAACTATGAATTTGACACGGTTTATCAACAAGATGAACTCAGTTGGCAAGTTTCCGCGCCGACGGTTGGCGGAGTGAGTTCCAGCAATCAAACACAGTGGAAAACCGATTCGGCAGGAATTGGGGCTGCGTTTGATATTCATACCCCGATGGGTGTGGTTTTCAAAGGGGGCGGAACTTATGTTTGGACAGTTGACGGCAGCGGGCAAGAAATTGGTTATTTAGGCGAAGGGGCAAAAAACAAACCTTTTTCAAATGTGCGTAGTAACGCCAGCGAGGGTTACGGCTGGGATTTCTCGCTGGCAACAGGTTATGAATTCAAATTCGGTACGCCGCGCAATCATTTAGCGGTTACGCCTTTAGCGGGTTATGCGTGGAAAGAACGCAAAGACACGTTATCAAATGGCAAACAACAAATGGCAGGTTTTTCAGGTTCGACGTTATCAAACAATGAAAACATTTATTTGAGTAATTGGAGTGGTCCTTGGTTAGGATTGGATTTAGAACTGACGTTCTTGAAAAAACATCAACTTTTCTCTGACATGGAATATCACTGGGCAGATTACAAAGCGAATGCTAACTGGCAACAAGTCGCCGATTTAAAACACCCCGATAGTTTTGCTCATAACGGCGATGCCACAGGCGTTTTAGCTTCAGCTGGGTATCGTTACAAATTAAGCAAAGAACTCGCAATGAAAATTGCGGTCGATTATCAAAAATGGCAAGTCGATGGCGGGCAGGAACAAATGTCTTTTTCAGACAAAGACACACCGCCTATCAATTCAACTATCAATAAAATCAATCGTGAAGCCTTTGGCGTGAATTTAGGCGTAAATTATTCTTTTTAGGGAAATCAAAATGTTAAATAAAAAATATCTATTTTTGGGGATAACTTTAACGCTGAGTTCATCGCTTTATGCGGGAACACTGACGAATCATTTGAAAGGTTTGCAAGCAGATTATCAAGAGCAAGTCGGCAATCAAAAAGGGCAAACTTTCACGCCAGCAGATAGCAGTTTGCCAGTTGTTAAAAATGACAAAGTTATTGTGACACTCGTTGTAAAAAACAAAGCGATGGCAAAAGTTAAAGCAGATTTAATTAAAAAAGGGATGACTGAAATTTCTGAATACAAACATTTAATTTCAGGTGCTTTTCCAATTAACCGTTTGAATGAATTAGAAAACGTCAAAAATGTCGGTTCAATTACCAGCAGTAAAGCGATGACTAAAGCCTTTTCAGGCGGAGGCATTGCTCAAAATTCTGCCGATGCGGCAATGTTTTCTGATTTGGTTAAAAAGCGTTACAACGTTGATGGTTCGGGCATTACGATTGGCGTAATTTCTGACAGTTATGACTGTGTAAAACAGATTCCTAAAGAAACGACCACGACGACAGCAACAACGACAGAAACAGAAATGGCTCGCGTGACCACTGCTGCCGATGATGTTGCAAGCGGTGATTTGCCTAACAATGTCAAAGTGATTAGAGAATATCCATTTTGTTCAGATGGTTCAGCACACGACGAAGGACGTGCCATGATGCAGTTAATTCATGACATTGCACCAAAAGCAAAATTGCTTTTTTACACGGGCTGGGAAGGCGAAACCGCAATGGCTAAAGGCATTGTGGAATTACAAAAAGCAGGCGCAAAAATCATTGTTGATGATATTGGCTATCACACTGCGTTAATGTTTCAAGATGGCGTAGCAGCGCAAGCGGTTGATGAAGTGACAAAAGCAGGTGTGACCTATTTTTCAGCGGCAGGAAATAGCGGGAGAATGTCTTATGAAACGCCTCCGAACAAAACAGCGGTTTTTAAAATAAGAGATTCAAATCAAAAAAATGAACTCAAAAAATCAGGAGATACCGCTTACGATTTTGCTAAAACTGCAGATTCAACAAAAGAATCCGATTTTTATCAGCCTATTTTTATTCCCAAAGGCACAACCGCGAAATTCATTTTGCAATGGGATGAACCGTCCGAAATTGCAGGCGGATCTGCCGCAAAAAGTGATTTAGATATGTTTCTGCTCACATCAGATAAACAGCGTATTGCAATGAGCAGTCAAGACAACAATGTCGGTCATGATGCTGTGGAATTTATGGAAATTTCGATTCCGAAAGAAGACCCAAAAGATTACAAATTAGAAACTAATTTTTATTTGTATATTAGTCACAGAGCAGGTGCCGTGCCTAAGCATTTGAAATATGTTGTCATTGAAAATTCTCCTCGCATTCGTCCTGAACCAGCAACTCCTGTATCAGTAACTTCAGTGGAATACACAAAACCAAATGGCACAACAGAAACAGTTGGGGCTTTTAAAACATCAGATGGAAATTTAAATCTCATTGAATTATCGAATACAAAAACAGGTGATAAAAATGATAGTTATCCTAACGGCAAAGCAGTCGTTCCAGTTAAATCAGATTCAGTAGATGCAATAAACGGCTATAAACTTTTTGAATTAGATTACATTCGTGGAACATATACTAAATGTGACAATATCGGTTGTAGTCTTTTTACAAAAACGGATACCGAAGGAAATACGACTATTGAAAAACTTACAAATTACAATTCACTAGACAAGGCTGATGAAAACTCTTCTTTTGATCTTGATAGTACAAGCGTTTCTGGTGGTGGACGTTATGGGATTTTTTTAAAGCTCGATGATGGCAGAAAAATAAGAGTAGGAACAGACGAAAATCCCGTTTTTTATGTGAAACCAGAGAAAATTCCTGACTTAACGCCAGACGGTGTATTTCTATTAAAAACCGCGACAACAGAAATTCAAAATTACAACACCCAAAGCAGCACCATTTATGGACATTCAAACGCCGCAGGTGCAATTTCGGTAGGCGCAATGTCTTATCAACAAACACCTTGGTTTAATACGAACAATGGAACGATTGAGAATTTCTCATCTGCTGGCGGAACACCGATTTTCTTTGACACAAAAGGTAAGCCTTTAAAAACTGCCGAATATCGCCCCAAACCTGAAATTATTGCAGCAGATAATGTGGATACCACTTTTTTCCCAGCGGGTGAATTGAACACAACGGATTCTGATTTAAACGGTTTGCCTAATTTTAGTGGCACGTCTGCCGCCGCACCGAATGCAGCGGCTGTCGCAGCATTGTTATTACAAACCAATCCAACTATCGCCCCTGATTCGATTAAAAAATCAATGATGAAAACAACTGCGCCCGATTTTTTAGATGACGGAATCAAAGATGCCGTTGTGACAGACCCAGACACAAGCAGTTTTAATCCACTTTGCAGTGCTGGTTTTGATTGGAGCGTGGGTTGTGGATTGTTACGCGCTGATTTATTTTTCGACGAAGTTATGGCGACCTCTTCAGTAGGTGTGCTTTTGTCACTTGATGCGAATAAAACCAGTGTAAAAGCGGGAGATTATGTTGACTATGAATTCAGAGTTTCTAATCAAACAAAAGCCACGCTCAATGATGTCAAAATTGTCAGTTCAAAAGTTCCGCAAAATGTGACATTCGATAAAGAAGACGTTTCAGGTTGTGAAGCAGTTACTGTTACGTCATCGTCATCGTCATTTAGTTGCACTGTCGGAACATTAGCACCAAAAGCGTCTGCTGTTGTGAAAGTTTCTGTTTCAACACAAAACAATCCCAGCAAAATGCTCAGTTTTATTGCTGACGTGACTGCAAAAGAAACCTTTGACAAAACTAACGCCCACGCACAATTAGACATTCCACTCGAAATTTTAGCCGCCGACTTAAACGAAGATGGCTGTGTGGATGTGAGTGATTACGGCATTTTATTTGGGGCATTTCGTGTGGGTGGATTCAATGAAAAATATGATTTGAATGCAGATAAAAAACTCAGTTTGGACGACTTGAAACTGATGAAAGAAAAATACAGCTTCCCTGATGGGGCGAGTTGTTCGGTTGCCAATCTTTAAGTTTCGGTAATTAAAAATGTTCAAGCCAACTAGCCCAAACACACAAAAAGCCTTCACGCTCGTGGAATTGCTCACGGTGATGGTGGTACTGGTTGCGCTTGCTTCGATTACCGTGAAATCCACCGCGCAATTTTCTTTTGATAGTCGTTATCAAATCACCGAAGACCGTTATAACAAAATCAAAACCGCCATTTTAGGCAATCCAAATCAAACCATTAACGGGCATCCGAGTGTGAGCGGTTTTGTGGCGGATATGGGGCGGCTGCCTAGTTGTTTAAGGGAATTGATTGATGGGACAAATTGTCATCCAAATTCAAATGACGCAGGTTATTGTTCTGATGGCACTAATTCCAACCAAGTTACCTGTTTGGCAACAACTGGGAATTTTTGGAAAGACAAAACTTATCAAATTGATGATGGGCATTGCTCCGATAATTCAAATTCCAACCAAGCTACTTGTTTAACAACAACTGGGAATAAATGGATTATTTCAGGATTAGGTTTTGGTTGGCGTGGTGCTTATATTGAAACGCCAAATGACCCAGCAAAACAAAACGCTTTTACCGATGGTTGGGGTAGAAAAGAGCAATGTTTTAATGCGACTAATCAGCCAGATTATCACTTTTCAAATAAAGCGGCTTGTGAAGCAAATACAGGTTATACATGGGTCACGGCTGATGATACTTATCCTGATTATAACTATGGATGGATTTTTGATAATTCTGTGAGCAATCAACTAACCATTAAAAGTTATGGCAAAGACGGAATGCTGGACGGTTCCGAAGAGTACGACAAAGATTATCCACAAAATACATTGCCAACGGTAAGCATAAATGAATGGCTAGTTACACCGACTGTAGTTAATGTGGCAATTACACCTAAAATTTATGCTTATTCTCCGCCACCAATAACAAGACCAGCAGATAATTCCATTTGCACTGCAAATAGTGGTGTTTGGTCAGATTTAACAACTCCAAAATGTGTAATGCCATTGGAATATAAAAATTCATTAAGTTGTACTGCAGCAACTGGAACATGGGAAACAGGAGATTATTGCTCTTTAGTAGTACCACCGTTGAACATGACAACTTGCGTTAATAATGGAGGTAATTGGAATGGAACAACTTGTTATCAATCAATTTCGAGTAAGCAAATTTGCCTTGATTTGTATTACAGAGAAAACGGCATTATTAAACACGTTTCAAATAACAATCCACCTTCAAATCCTCAAATTACAGAAAATGGCATGACACAAATTGTTTCTTTTTCTTTAACTGCTGCAAATATACCAGTTGGAAAAGCAGCTTTTAGAATTACAGATTGTGGTGCTATACCTGCTGTTTATCCCATTCCAACTAGACCACCGCAAATTGTGAACATTATGCCAAATGCTCAAACATTAGATTTCACTTGGTAGCCAACATGAACAAACAAAATCAAAACAAAATAAAACGGAGAAATTGATGAGCGAAATTATTTTTTTAATCGAAGAAGCGGACGACGGCGGTTTTATTGCAAAAGGTCTAAATTATGGCATTTACACTGATGCAGATACTGTCGAAGAATTACGCAACAATATCCGTGATGCGGTCGCGTGTCATTTTGACGAAAATGAAACGAAACCAAGCATTATCCGTTTGCATTTTGTTCGTGATGAATTGTTAGTTGCATGAAACTTCCACGCAATTTAACAGGTGTTCAAGTCGTCAAATTACTCGAAGATTTTGGCTATTGCGTCACACGTCAAACAGGCAGCCACATTCGGATTACCACAACTCAAAACGGCACGCATCACGTTACTGTTCCTGCACATAATCCACTTAAAACAGGAACATTATCGGCAATACTTAGTGACGTAGCCGCACATTTTGGTATCACAAAAGATGAGTTGTTAATTCGGTTAATGTGATAAAGCAAATTGGTAAAACGAAAAGACATGAACAAACAAAAACAAAGCGGCGTAACGCTAATTGAATTATCGGTGGTGTTATTGATTTTGGTAGCACTAGCGGGTTTAGTTTCGCCTTACGTTGGCGGAACAGGACAAAAAGCGATGTGTGAAGCCACTGACGTTTCAATGCAAAACATCAAAAAAGTGATTATGGAAAATTACTATGTGGATACGTTGGGGAAATATCCGAAAAAGCCTAATGACGGCACAATTTGTACAACTGATACTTGTTACAACTTAACGTGTTTATTTGAATCGTGCGGAATTCCAGATTTCGACCCTGTAACAAACGTAGGTTTTAGAAAAGGCGGTTATTTGCAGAATGGAATAGTGCTTAATTTAGATCCCGATTCATCTTTTCAAGATACGACTAAAGTCAATGACAACGTAGTAAGTGGACAAACTCAAGTCTTAGACGCATGGGGAAGACCGATTATTTTGCAACAAAAAAACGATGGAAATTTTCGACTTGTTTCTGCTGGTTTTGATGGTGTTATTAACACTTCTTTAAGTAATGCGGCACAACCAGATGACCGAGTTCTATATCTGAATATCCCAACACCTTCGGGTGAACAAAACACACCTTGTGAGCAATACTAAGATGAAAATACAAGATAATTCCTCGACTATTTACCAACATTGCTTTGAATATGCACTTGACGCAATGATGTTGTGCAATTTAGAAGGCTATATTGTTGAAATCAATAATGCGTTTTCCACGCTCGCAGGACATCAGAAAAAAACGCTGTTAGGACAACATGTTAACGCATTCATTTCAGCACGCCACAATGTCAATTTACTTTTATCATCGTGGTCGGAATTAGAAAAAGAAGATTTTTGGGAAGAAAAAATCGCCGTAAAAATTAACAACAGTGAAATTGTATGTAATCAAATTGTGAAAAAAATGGATTTCTATGAAACGTATTATTTGATTACTTTTAGAGCAATTCCAAAACCTGAAAAGCTAGAAGATCAATTCTGGTACCTTGCTCACTACGATAATTTAACAGGACTTGCGAATCGTCGTTTTCTTGAGCAACGTCTCAACGAAGAAATATCGTCCTCGCAACGCTCAAGTTTGTTTGGCGCATTGTTATTTTTTGATTTGGATAATTTCAAAAAAATTAACGATAGTTTAGGACATAAAATTGGCGATCAAGTGTTAATCGAAATGTCACACTTGATTAAAAAAGATTTACGAACAGAAGATGTTTTTTGTCGTTTAGGTGGAGATGAATTTGTTATTTTGCTTTATAACCTGTCTGACAATTTAGAATCAGCGGTGCGAATAATTGGCTCAATTATAAAAAAAATCATTGAGGTCATGCGTAATCCGCTACATATTGAAGGTTATTCTTTTTATGTTACCGCGAGTTTTGGCGTAACTTTTTTTCCAGTGTTTGCTGACACAGCAGAAAATGCTTTAAAACAAGCCGATATTGCAATGTATTCGGCTAAACATAAAGGTAAAAATACCTATTCTTTTTATCACCCTGTTATGCAAGATCAAGCCAATCGAAGATTAAATTTTGAAACAGATTTACGCAATTCAATGCGTGAAAATCATCTGCATTTGGTCTATCAGCCACAATACAATCACAAGAAAGAAATTTTAGGATACGAGGCTTTAGTGCGCTGGAATCATCCAATTAAAGGGATAATTTCACCAATTGATTTTATTCCTATGGCTGAAGAAACAGGATTGATTATCGAATTAGGAAAAAAAATAATGCTTGATGCCTGTACTCAACTGGTTAAATGGCAAAAAGAAGGTAAACACATTCCTAAAATCTCAATTAACGTTAGTCCACATCAATTTCATCACGATGACTTTGTTGAAATGGTTTCCAACATTTTTGTTGTTACGGGTGTCAATCCAAAAAAAATCACATTGGAAATTACAGAAAACGTCATCATTCGTGACATGAACAGCGTTGCAATCAAAATGTATCAATTAAAAAAAATTGGTGTTAGCTTTGCAATTGATGATTTTGGTACAGGTTATTCTTCGCTTGCCTACTTAAAAAAAATGCCAATCGATCAATTAAAAATTGATCGTTCTTTTGTAAAAGAAATGCTCACAAAAAATACAGATGCCACTATCGTGAATACTATTATCAGTATTGCTAAACAACTAGGTTTAGATTTAATTGCCGAAGGCGTTGAATTTAACGCTCAAATTGAACATTTATCAGAACATGGCTGTGATGGCTTTCAAGGCTATTGTCTAAGTGAACCTTTAAAACATGATGAAGTAGGATCAAAATGCAACATTCAATAGAAACTTTATTAACTCAAGCCAACAGCGTCATTTTAGGTAAAGATAAACAAATTCGGCTCGCGCTATGTTGCTTATTATCAAAAGGTCATTTACTCATTGAAGACATTCCTGGGGTTGGTAAAACAACCTTAGCGCATACGCTCGCAAAATTACTGGGTTTGCAATATCAACGAATTCAATTTACCAGTGACATTTTACCCGCTGACATTATTGGCGCGACGATTTTTGATTCTGCAAAACAAGAATTCAAATTTCATGCTGGCTCTTTATTCAATCAAATGATTCTCGCAGATGAAATCAACCGCGCAACACCCAAAGCGCAAAGCGCGTTACTTGAAGCAATGGAAGAAAGACAAGTTACGGTCGAAGGCAAAACTTACGAATTACCCGCCCCGTTTTTTGTGATTGCAACGCAAAATCCCTCGCATCAATTAGGCACGTTTCCTTTGCCTGAGTCGCAATTAGACCGTTTTTTAATGTGCATTGAATTAGGTTATCCCAATCACAACGCTGAACGGTTGCTGTTAAGTGGTGAAAGTCGGCATACATTGATTGAACATTTGCCAGTCAAACTTCCCTTGGAAAAACTATTTGAAATCCAAGAAGCGGTTGAAAAAGTTTATGTTTCACCTGCATTACTGGATTATTTACAAGCAATTTTACAATTTAGCCGTGAATCGGAATTTTATCATTGCGGACTTTCGCCGCGTGCAGGACTTGCTATTTTAAATGCCGCGAAAACATGGGCATTTATGAATAAACAAGATTTAGTATTACCCGAAGATGTGCAAGCCATTTTGCCAGCGGTGGCTGGTCATCGTTTGCGTTCAAATACCGCAAGTGCTGACATAGTTGTTGCCCCGATTCTTGAAAATGTGGCTGTGCCATGAAGTTTATCGACACATTCAAAGCCCGTCTTTTTCTCACTAATCAATTAACGAATCAACCGATTACACTCACTCACAGACGTATTTTTATTTTGCCCACATTGCGCGGTTTAGCGTTTGTGGGGTTGATTGCGTTGCTCCTTTTGATTGCTTTTATTTACAACAATAACTTGGTTTATATGTTGGCATTTCTGCTATTTGGCGTTTTCTTTATTACGATTTTGCACAGCTTTAAATCTATCAACGGGCTTATTTTAAGACAGGGCAAAGTTAATGCAGTGTTTGCAGGTGAAACGGCACAATTTAATTTGTATGTTGAAAACCAACAGGAAATACCACGTTATGGCTTGAAATTTTCAGGTAACAATCTCATCACACAACAAGTCGATGTCGAAGCAAATACAACCAAAAAAATTACATTATTATCAAAAACCAAACAGCGCGGTTGGCACGCATTGGAAAAAGTGACGTTAGCGTGTGAATTTCCACTGGGTTTATTTCGTGTGTGGTCATTGCTTCATTTTGATTTGAAAACCTTGGTTTATCCAACACCCGCGAATGTTGAAATGCCATTCCCAGAAAATACAGGCTCTGACACGCAAACAGGTTTTACAAAACCGATAACAGGTAATGATGATTTTTATGGTTTAGCGTCCTATCAAGCAGGTGATTCAATCAAACAAATTCATTGGAAAGCCTACGCGAAAGGGCTAGGACTTTTCAGCAAAAAATACACGGGAAATGTATCGGTTTCTGAAGAGATTTGGCTCGATTATGACCAAACGCACGCCCAAAATAGTGAAGCACGTTTAAGTCAATTATGCCGTTGGGTGATTGATGCTAAAAAATTGGAACTAAGTTATGGTTTCAAATTAGCTGACTTTTCATTACAACCGAATAACGGCGAAGCCCACGCTAGAAAATGTTTAGAAGCTCTTGCCCTTTTTTAAGCCATGCAAACGACTGAAATTCCAAAACGACAACTGATTTTTTTATTAAGCGCAATAGGCTTAATTACTTTGCCGCACAGTTTGCAAATTCCGATTTTATTATTTTGTTTCTTTGCATTACTTTGGACGTGGCGATTTTTAGGCGTTTGGAAAAAAAATGTATTGCCTAATCCATTTTTAGTTTTTGTCTTAATGCTAACGGGTGTTGGATTATTATTTTTTCAATATCACGGCGTAGTTTTTGGACGTGACGCTGGAACGGGATTATTTGTTGTTGCACTGGGATTAAAACTCTTAGAAATCAAATCTGCGCGAGATATTTATCTCATTGCTTATTTAGCTTTCGTGGTTGCGGCAACCGAATTTTTGTATGTGCAAAATGTCTTAATGGCAATCTACATTTTAGTCGTGTGTATTTTGTTAATTTGTACGTTAATCGCCGTCAATCATGAACAATCAAACAACACTGTTTCGTTAAAAATGGCAGGCAAAATCGTCTTACAGGCGTTGCCAATCATGGCGATGTTGTTTGTTTTATTTCCGCGTTTAGAACCGCCAAGATGGTCTTTGTTGCAAGAAGAACGCAAAGCTCCTTCTGGTATTTCAGATACGTTAGAAATGGATACGATGAACAAATTGGCGTTGTCGTATGATTTGGCATTTCGGGTAAAATTTGAAGGCGATGTGCCGCCACAAAATCAACGTTATTGGCGTGGCGTTGTATTTTCTTTTACCGATGGCAAAAAATGGATTCAATCTAGTAATACCCATTTTGGGCATTTTATGGATACTCCCACTTTTTCAGGGAAGTCTTACAGCTATACATTGATGCTAGAACCACAACAAAAAAATTGGGTTTATAGTCTTGAAATGCCTGCTGAGTTTTCCCATCCGTTATCAAGAAATGAAAGTTATCAACTCATCACGCCAAACAATCCAACCGAACGCGCTGAATATAAAATCAAATCCTATCCAAATTACAACACAGGTTACATAACCAAAACCGAATATCGTGATAATTTGCAATTACCGTCTGAACCTAGCGAAAAAATTACTAATTTGGTCAAGCAATTACAGGGTTTTGATGTATCACCAGAGATGTTTATCCAGAATGTGTTAAATCATTTTCATAACGAAAAATTTGTTTATACCTTAGCTGTGCCATTGATGTCAGAAAATCCGGTTGAATCTTTTTTGTTTGATGAAAAACAAGGTTTTTGTAGTCATTACGCAACGGCGTTTGTTTATTTAATGCGCGTTGCTCATATTCCTGCGCGAGTTGTAGGCGGTTATCAAGGTGGAGAATTAAACAAAGTCGGCAATTTTTTAGAGATTCGACAAGCGAATGCTCATGCGTGGGCAGAAGTTTGGTTAAAAGGAAAAGGTTGGATTCGCATTGATCCAACCACAGCCATTGCACCCGAACGAGTCGAGCAAGAAATTGATGTTGCCGCGCAAGTTGAAAATGGCGAATTATATTTTGAACCAATGACATTAAGTAATCAGCAAATGGATTGGCTTAAAACGGTGCGTCATCTTTGGGAAAATGTGGATTATTCTTGGCAGCGTTGGATTATCAATTACAACAACCAAAATCAAGCGCAATTTTTAAAAACATTTGGGATTCATAATTTGCAAGTGATGATGTATTGGTTGATGTATTTTATGGCATTGATTCTCGCGCTTTCAGCTTGGTTTTTGTTAAAAAAACAATATCGAGCAGCTGATGAAGCGTTAATTATCTATGAAAAATTTTGTCGTAAATTAGAAAAGAATAATTTAACTAGAAAACCCACAGAAGGATTTAAAGATTTTTCTCAACGTGCGGCTAGTGAAATACCAAACCTATCTATACAAATTTCAGAAGTGACTGCGCTTTTTTTGAAAATTCGTTATGGAAAAGACTGTTCGAGCAAAGAATGTTTGAAAGAATTAAAAAAAATCTCAACTTTAAAAGGCGGATTTAAGTAGCAAGTGCAATTTGTTTTATGATGGCGTTTCATAGTTCGTTAAGATTGAAAAGATATGGTGTCGATACCATATTTGTTATGATTTAGAAAATCATGTAAGTCGGTTTACTATTAACAACCTGTTTAAAAACTAAAAAACGTCATGACACAAAAATCATCGGTTTCAAAATACGCCACACACAAATTATTACATTTTCTGCTGACACTTTTTGAACAACCACAATCGTTTGAATCACTTTTTCATCTTACGCAAAAAGGTGTTTCAGATTGGTTAATCGAACTCCCTGCGCTGTGTGATGAAATTGATTTGAATGTTGAAAAAGTGCAGTTTTCTTTAGAAAACGCGCTTAACACTTCAAGTGTACAAACACCATTTATAAGTTTATTGCCTGATGAAAGCTGGGTGATTTTTTACGGTTTTGCGTCGGGAAAATTTCGTGTTGCACGCATTGAACACGAAACTGTTGAAGAGCAAATTTTGGATTTCAAACAAGTACAGGAATTGTTCAAAATTTCCATTTTGCAACAGACTGATTTTTTAATGATTCAACCCAAAAAACCGCTTGAACAAGCGGTTTCGCATGACCATCATCATCATTTAACGCCTTTTCAACGCTTAATTGCGATGCTTCGCCCTGAAAGAACCGATTTATGGCTCATTTTAGGACTTGCGATTGGTTCGGGATTACTTGCGTTATCTGCGCCGATTGCTGTGCAAGCGGTTGTCAACACCGTTGCAATGGGCGGAATGGGTCAACCACTCGCCGTACTTTGCACAATTTTATTTGTGTTTTTAGCTTTTTCAGGCGGAATTTTCGTTTTAGAAGCCTATCTTTCGGAAATGATACAGCGACGTTTATTTGTGCGCTTGGCAACGGATTTGGCTTATCGCTTGCCAAAACTTCATCGGCATTTATACGACACGCATCGTGGCGCGGAGTTAATCAATCGTTTTTTTGATATTCAAACGGTGCAAAAATCAACGGCAATGCTGGTTTTAGATGGCGTGCGTTTGCTCATGCAAACGATTGCAGGGCTAATTTTGCTAGCGTTTTATCATCCATTTTTACTTAGTTTTGACATCGTTTTATTACTGACGATTGCTTTTATTATGTTTGTTTTAGGGCGAAATGCGGTGAAAACTTCCATTGCTGAATCGAAAGCAAAATATGTTTTAGTCGATTGGCTTGAAGTGATTGCAGAAAATAAAACGACTTTTAAAACTGCAACAGGCGAACAATTCGCGCAAGAAAAAACTGATATTTTGTCGAATAATTATTTAACCGAAAAAAAATCCCATTATCAGATTTTGCTACGGCAAATTATGGGTTCAGTCACGCTTTATGCGATTGCAAATACAGGTTTGCTTTCCATTGGCGGTTATTTGGTGATTGAAAAACAATTAACACTCGGTCAACTCGTCGCGGCGGAATTGATTGTTTCAACGGTTTTAGCGTCGCTGATTAAATTCGGCAAACATTTAGAAAGTTTTTACGATTTACTCACCGCCGTTGATAAAATCGGACATTTGCTGGATTTGCCTTTAGAAAATGAAAAAGGGCAAGCGGTGAATTTACCGTCAGCCGTTTCGCTCACGGGAAAAAATCTCTCTTTTCATTATCCCTCAATGCCAGCCATTTTAAATAATGTAAATTTTCAAATTGCCGCTAGTGAAAAAGTTGCGTTTTTAGGACAAGCGAGTTGTGGAAAATCAACGCTTTGTGAAGTGTTATTTGGTTTGAGGCAAGCGCAAAAAGGCGATATTGAAATTGAAAATATCAAATTGCCATCGTTTCATTTGCCAGCGTTGCGTGAACAAATTTCGCTGTTGAACGAAATTGAAATTATTGAAGGGTCGTTGCTGGAAAATGTTTTGCTTGGACGCGAAAACATTGAACGCGCACAAGTTGAAAAATCACTTAACGCGCTAGGTTTGTTTGAAAAATTGCATACGCAATTTGGAAAAACCTTGTCTTTGCCGCTTTCTGAAGCAGGTTCGCCGCTTTCAAAAACGCAACAACGCTTGCTGATGTTAGCGCGTGCAACGATAAATCAACCTGCACTACTTATTCTTGATGGTTTTCTTGATGAATTTGACGAAAAAACGCTTGATTGCGCTTTAAATTATTTGTTTGAAATGAAAACGACTTTGCTTATTTTCACGAAAAAACCACAAATTGCGTCACGTTGTGAACGTGTTATTTCAATGGAGGAAACGCAAGCATGAAAACATCATATTCACGTTTGACTGCGCTTAATGCCGCAAGAACGCCTCGCACAGTCAGTGTTTTAACTCGTTTATGCGTCGCGCTATTTTTAATTATTCCACCTATTTTATTGATGACCCCGTGGCAGCAAAACATTCGCGCCTCTGGAAAAGTAACCGCTTTTGCACCGATTGAACGGCAACAAAATGTTGAAGCGCCGATTGGTGGACGGCTGGTGAAATGGTTTGTCAAAGAAGGTTCAAAAGTCAAAGCAGGCGATATTTTAGTTGAAATTTCTGATGTTGACCCCGAGTTATTACCGCGTTTAACGCAACAGCGCGATGCGGCAAAATCAAAACTCAGTGCAAAAGAAGATGAATTACGCGCTTACAAATCACAAATTGACAATTTAATTGCGACGCGAGATTTGCAAATTGCGACCGCGCAATATCGTTTAGATGTCGCAAGGCAACGGGCAAATTCAGCGCAAGAAAGTGTGGTTTCAGCACAAGCGACGTTGCAAACCGCAAATTTTCAAATTGAACGCTTAGAACGGTTACTTGCAGATGGCTTAGTGTCTAAACGCGAACATGAAGTTGCCACGCGAGACCAAGTAATTGCACAACGCACGTTAAATAGCAATCAAGCTACATTAAAAGGCGCACTTGCCGAACAACGCGCGGCCGAAGCAGAAATTGGGCGCATTCGCTCTGACGCGCAGGCGCGAATTAACTCTGCAACTGCGTCCATGAATAAAGTGCAAAGTGAACTCGAAGACAGTCGCGCCAGTTTGCTGAAAAATGAAGTGGATGTTTCGCGCCAACATTCGCAAACGGTTAAAGCTCCGCGTGATGGTAGTGTGTTACGTTTGCTGGCAAATCCACAAGGTGATTTAGTACGACAAGGCGACGCGCTTTTAACTTTAGTGCCTGATGCAGACGTGAAAGCGGTTGAACTTTGGGTCAACGGCAACGATGTCACGCTGATTACGAAAGGTCGGCACGCGCGTTTGCAATTTGAAGGTTGGCCTGCGCTGCAATTTGGCGGTTGGCCAGAAGTGGCGGTGGGAACTTTTGGCGGCAACGTCGCGTTTGTTGATGCAACCGATGACGGCAAAGGAAAATTTCGTGTTTTACTAACGCCTGATGAAAACTCTGAAACTTGGCCTTCGGAGCGTTTTTTGCGCCAAGGCGTGCGCGTCGAAGGTTGGATTTTGCTCAATCGCGTCACGATGGCTTATGAATTATGGCGACAACTGAATGCGTTTCCCCCTGTTTATACCCCTGAAAAGTTGGAGAAATAAGCCGTGAAAAAAGGAATTTTAAAAAAGCGTCATTGGCAAATCGCGTTAATTCTCAGCGTTAGCACAACGGGTTGTAGCTATTATTTCAACGGGTCAGATTTTGCCCCAGCGATGCAAAAAGCGGTACAACGCATTGAAAATAAAGATGAAGGTGTCGCACTTTCAGAAATCAGCAAAAAAACGCCTGAAACGATTGAACAAGCGATGCCAAAATTTAAACAGCGTGGCGTTGAAATTGCTCAAAATCCGACCAAAGCAGTTGAAAAAATTGAGCCAAAAGAATCTAGCAGTTTAACGATTGCGAAAATTCGCGCTTTAGCGTTGGAAAATAATTTGGATTTAAAAATTGCCGAAATCGACCCGAAAATTGCCGCCGCGCAAGTCAGCGAAGAAGAAGCAAAATTTGATGATTTGATTTTTGCCAAAGCCAAATATGGCAGAAAAGACACCCCCAAACAGAATATGGATGTGGTGACTTTTACGCCAACAAATAACAGCAGTTCGCTACTTAAAAATGAAACTGACAAACTCACCGCGATTGAACAATTAACGCAAGTTTTAGACATGGAAGCGGGCGTTGTGATTCCGCTTCGCACAGGTGCGAAAGTGACCTTAAGTTCGCCCTTTGATGAGAAAAAACAATTTAAAGGCGTGCCGTCAACGCAATATCAAAACGCGCTTCGTTTTTCGATTAGTCAGCCGCTTTTGCGTGATGGGGGGATTGATGCCAATGTGGCAGGAATCCGAATTGCAAAATATGAACAGCAAGCCGTTGATGTGAAAACGCGCTTGCAAGCAATTCGGGTTTTAGCGGCAACTGAACGCGCTTATTGGCAAGTTTATCAAGCATGGGGTGAATTGGATGTGCGCCGTCAGCAATATGAAAATGCGGCAGACAATTTGGAAATGGTCAAAAAACGGGTCGCAAATGGCTTGACGGCTGCAATTGAAACCAATCGCGCAGAAATTGGCGTTGCAGAGCGACGCGACGCGCTGATTACGGCAAATACCACGCTGAAAATTCGCCAACGACAACTGAAATTATTGCTCAACGACACCCAATATCCGTTGGATTCTAAAACCTTAATCGTGCCGCAAACTACGCCGACGCTGTTGCATTTTGATTTTGAACGGGAAGAATTGATACAAAAAGCCCTTTCTGGTCGTTTAGAACTTTTGGAATTAGAACTCAAACTTGCCGCCGATTTAACCAAAATTGATTATTTGAAAAATCAAACCTTGCCGCTGTTTATGCTTGATTACAGTTACGGCTCACTCGGACGAGACACGGGGTCATTTGATGGCGCGTTTAATCAAGCTATCGACGGGAATTATTCAGATTGGACGGTGGGAATGCGCGTTGAAATTCCGCTTTCCAACGAATTACGCAAAGCCAAATTAGAACGCGCGGTGCAAGAGCGAGTACAGCGTTTAAGTACCCAACAGTTGCGTGAATTGACTGTAAAACGTGAAATTTACGACGCGCTCGATAATACCGAACAGAATTGGCAACGCATTTTAGCGGCGCGGCAAAATGTGATTTTAGCGGGCTTAAATTACGACGCTGAGTTAAAACAATTTCGAGAAGGATTGCGAACCATGACCGAAGTGTTAGAAACACTCACTCGTTTAGGTGACGCGCAATTGCGTGAAGTTCGCGCTGTGACCGATTATCAAATTTCGCTGATTGATTTGGCTTTTGCAACGGGAACATTGCTTGGACATAGTCACGTCGGCTAAATGTATTTAATGGAAACGGGCGGTAAATGTGCATTTAAAAACAACCGATTACCTTGTACAACCGTATCGTCATAAATCGAACTCGCTACATAACGTTTATCGAGTAAGTTTTCGATATTCAAACGCAAATCCCAATTATGCCAGCGATATTGCGCCATCAAATCAGGGCGAATGTAACCGTTAGTTCTGAAACTATTTGCATCGTAAGATTGGTCATAAATTACCCCGCATTCTTTCACATAAACGTTATCAAAACGATACGGTTGGGTGTCGTGATTGTATTCAAATTCGCTGGTCAATTTGCCTGTTTGGGCATAATTCCAAGTGATTGAAGGCGCTAAGGTTGCATTGCGTGTTGCGGTATTTGCCTCTTCGACAAAATAATCTTCAGGCTCGGCGACAATGTGCATTGCTTCTAATTCAATCGCATCGTCTGATAACGCATTCTGCGAGAGCGATAAAAACAGTAAAATCAATAAGTTGGCTTGAATTTTGCGGGAGGGGGGTAAAAGCATTGCATAACATTTTGAAAAGTAAATTGAATGGTTAAACAGCAACAATGAGTAAATAACGCTCTAACGTTTGTTTTTCCAACAACACAACTAACTCAAGAAACGGCGAATAATTCCCCGACGTGTGCGCCGTATCTAATGCGTCGTAATAATCGAAACGTTTTTCAACGGGAATAATCACTGGCAAATAACCCATGCGTAGCAATTCAAAATTCATCAACAACCGAGAAGTCCGTCCGTTGCCATCCACAAAAGGATGAATGCCAACAAAATCAACATGAAGTTTTGCTGCACGTTCGACGGGATGTAATTCACCTGAATTTTGATACCACGTTATGAGCTTTTCCATTGCAGGCGGAACTTCTAAAAAATGCGGCGGTGTGTGTTGTGCGCCAGAAATCACGACATTTTCTTGGCGATACACGCCTGCATTTTTATCATCAACATTTTTTAGCACCAAATGATGAATGGATTTGATTTGCCATTCGTTGAGTGCATTCTGCATTTCAACGATGCCTTCGACGTAATCAATCGCTTCTTTGTGGTTGATGACTTCAAAATGTTCACGCAACGACTTGCCGCCAATCGTAATGCCTTCCAAAACAATTTTGGTTTCTTTTAAAGTCAGCGTATTGCCTTCAATCGCGTTGGAATGATATGTCCATTCTAAAACTTGCTGTTCGTGCAAGCTGCGAGCCGTGTGCGTTGGCAATGGGCGCAAATTATCAAGGCGGTTTTTTAGTTCATCAATTTCGGTAAACATCATATTTTTCAAATTGCAATCACGTTGACGTGGCAATATAAGCCAACCAAATTAGGGAAGCAAAACGCCCCTTCGGAATCAATCATTTTCCAATATGAAAACACGCTGCAAGGATGAGACGGCGCAGTAAATTCGACCACAATTTGAGCGATTTCGCCTGATTTTGTGAATGGCATTGAAACTGTTCGGGATGTGGGCGTTAATCCTAAACTGTTCGGTGGCGGCTTTATGCCTTCGGGTAAATCCACATTGATAATCGGTACTGTATCAACGCAAATAAATTGCCGACCTTCCCAATCCACATCCCCTACATTTTGGATTTGCCATATTTTTATAAACGTTTGATTCACAGGTACATTCGAATTATCAGGATAGGTTACATCGGCAAAGCTCGCCCCATCTCCTTCTATTTTCGCGCCATCACTGGTGTAACTGGGCAATTCCGTGTCATTTAACAAGAGACGAAACAAATGAATTGGCGATATTTTTAACGCATAAGCCATTGCCACAATGGTTGAAAGTCGTGGCGAATTGGTGTGGTCATTCATAATTTTGTGCATCGCTTGCCGAGAAATGTTTGATTGTCTCGATAATTCGCTGATGCTCATATTTAATTCTTTGCAACGATTCGTTATATATTGTTGAAAATCATAGAGTTTCATAATTTATATTTTTGTTCAGTAAAACTATTTTGCTTAAATCTACACTTTGTTAACCAAAGTGTAAAGCGGTTTAAATTAGAATTACCAGTGTCTGCCCTCCAATGCACGCAACGTTGATGATGCACGCAACGTTGATGATGAAACGATTATAATCGCGGTTGCGTGAAATGCAGGGCGCACACACAGGTGCGCCCCTACGAAATCCATTTTTAAATTCAACGAGGACTAAAACCATGAACAAAAACTCCTAACCACCGCCATCACCTTGTTGCTTTGCATGGGAATTCAACCACACGCCCACGCCGACACAACTGACGGGCTGGTGGCGCATTGGTCGTTTGATGATACCGCAAAAGACAACAGCGGTAATGGTCACGATGGCTCGATTAACGGCAATCCGCAATGTGTTGAGAGGGTTAGAGGGAAAGCGTTTTCGTTTGATGGTTTGAGTAATTATGTCAATGTTGGAAATTCGACTGATTTTAGTGCAAGCAATAAAGCAATAAAGCAATAACGATTTCATTATTTTTGAAATCATTTAGTGAAAATCAAGTTGCTGCAATTATTCGTAAAGGTATTAGCTGTGGGCGTGGTACATACCAAAAGAAATAGTTTGAAAATTGCACTTGTTACTTGAATTCTCCTTTGTATCAAACAAAGCTCCGCCGCTAAAAAAGCGGGCTTTGTTTTTTTGTGGTGACGTTATGTGAAAAACCGTTCTTTGAGGAAACTCGAAGGGCGGTTTTTTTGTTTGTGTTAAAATTCTAAAAAATTTATTAGGAGCAGCGTATTGCATGTTTCATTGAAAAAATGAAACTCGGTGGCTGAGTACCCATCGAAGGTTTAGTGTAGCTGCTTTTCGCAAACCGTAAACACGGCGATTAGTGGTAATTTATCTGTGTGTTGCTATTTATTGTCACTCACTTTGTATAAGACAATTTAAATTTTTGCACGAGAATTAAAGGTTGAAAATCATGAATATAGTTAAATTTAGTGTTATCTCACTTACAGGCTTATTGGTTTCAGGTTGCTACAGCGCGGGCGGTTGGACTCCAACGGTGGATTCTTACAATGACCCAAACGCACGTTATATCAATCAAGATATGCAAGAGTGTCAGCAATTAGCTGGTCAAGCAAGTGGTGGCACGGCAAAAGAAACAGCAATCGGGGCAGGTGTAGGCGGTTTAGTTGGTGGCGCAGCAGGCGCGGCAATTGGGGCTTTTACAGGCAGCCCAGGTACGGGCGCAGCAATGGGCGCAGCGGCTGGGGCATTCGGTGGGGCGGCAAAGCAAGGTTTTTCAGCAGAAGAAGAATATAAACGCGCCTATTCAAGTTGTATGCGAAATCGTGGGCATAAAGTGGTTAATTAACTTGGATATGCTGTGAAAAATTTTAATCAAGAATTAAATGAACATTTGCAAGTTGTACAACTCGCGCAATCGTGCAGTGAAGCTGTTGAAAATGCAGCTAAATTGCTCATTAAGACGTTTCAAAATGGCAATAAAGTTTTGCTTTGTGGAAATGGTGGCAGTGCGGCAGACGCGCAACATATCGCGGCTGAATTTGTGGTGCGTTATCAACTCAAACGCCGTGCTTTGCCTGCGATTGCGCTCACAACAGACAGTTCAATTTTGACCGCGCACGCTAACGATTTTGATTTTGACAGCGTGTTTGCGCGGCAAATTGAAGCACTTGGCAACGCTGGTGATACATTGATTGCCATTTCAACGTCTGGAAATAGCAAAAATGTGGTGCAAGCCGCGCAAATTGCACGAGTTAAAAGTATGAATGTCATTGCACTGACCGGCGAAACTGGCGGTACGCTCTCGCAATTTGCTACGCATTTAATTACCGCGCCGTCAAAAATTACAGCACGAATTCAAGAAACCCATATTTTAATTGGTCACTATTGGTGTGGCGCGGTTGAGGAAAATTTAAATGCTTGCGAATCTGCCTGATTTTTCAACCGCGCAAATTTTAGTCGTCGGTGACGTGATGCTTGACCGTTATTGGTCAGGGAATGCTTCGCGCATTTCGCCTGAAGCTCCCGTGCCTGTTGTCAAAGTTAAAGACATTGAAGAACGTGTCGGCGGTGCGGCAAACGTCGCGTTAAACATTGCCAAACTTGGCGGCAACGTCACACTTTTGGGTGTAATCGGTGACGATTCGGATGGCGTGCAGTTACAACATTTATTGCAAGCGCAAGGCGTTGAATGTGATTTTGTCGTGGCGAAAAATTTGCACACAATCTGTAAATTGCGCGTGCTTTCGCAACATCAACAATTGATTCGGATTGATTTTGAAGAAACACCGCTCAAGTTTTTTCATGACGAATTAGCCGCGAAATTGCATCAACATTTATCTAAAAACACGGTGGCAGTTTTCTCGGATTACGGCAAAGGTACGCTTAAAAATGTGAGCGATTATATTTTTGCTGCCAAAAACGCGCAGTTAAAAACGCTCGTTGACCCCAAAGGCACGGATTATTCGCGTTACAAAAATACCGATTTAATTACGCCAAATTTAGGCGAATTAAAAGCCGTTGTCGGTGACGGCGATATTGAAACGCTAATTCAAAAAGGGCGTGATTTACTCGCTTCGCACCAAATTGAAAATTTATTACTCACACGCGGCGAAGCTGGCATGAGTTTGATTGATGCCAATTCAACGCACACTTTGCCAGCGCAAGCCAAAGATGTTTTTGATGTTACAGGTGCTGGCGATACTGTAATTGCGGTCATGGCGTTAGGTTTGGCGGTGAATTTACCATTGCATGACGCGATGTATTTAGCGAATTTAGCCGCAGGTATCGTGGTTGGAAAAGTCGGTACTTCAACAGTTTCTACGCTTGAACTTGCTCGCGAAATGCACCCACATCGGGTGGCATTTGGAGTGGTTTGCGAAGATGAATTAGTGCAAATTATGCAACGCGCCAAAGCTCAAGGTGAAAAATTGGTCATGACTAATGGCTGTTTTGATTTGCTACATATTGGTCATATTACTTATTTGCAACAGGCGAAAGCACTTGGCGACCGTTTGATTGTGGCGGTCAATTCCGATGAATCCGTGAAAATGTTAAAAGGCGATTCGCGTCCGATTAACGAATTACAAGCACGAATGGCAGTTTTAGCCGCGCTCGAATGTGTAGATTGGGTGGTTTCCTTTGCCGAAGAAACGCCTGAGCGTCTTTATAACCGTTTGCTTCCCGATGTTTTAGTTAAAGGTGGCGATTATCAAGTTTCAGAAGTCGTGGGCGGTGAAGCGGTTATTGCGAATGGCGGTGAAGTGAAAATTTTAGAATTTGTCGAAGGTCATTCCACCAGCAAAATGATTGATAAAGCGCGACAAGCATGAAATGAACAAAAAAAAATTACCGATTGGCATTCAAACTTTCGCAAAAATCCGCGAAGAAAATTGTTATTACGTTGACAAAACACCGTTGATTGAAAAATTAGTCACGCAAGGTTCGCATTATTTTCTATCGCGTCCGCGCCGTTTTGGGAAAAGTTTGTTGATTGACACGATTGGCGAATTATTTGCGGGTAATCAAACATTATTTGAGGGCTTGTACATTTACGATAAATGGGATTGGTCGGTTAAATTTCCTGTGATCCGATTAAGTTTTGGGGCGGGTGTTGTTAAAAATATCGATGAGTTGAATGACGCAATTCAAGATTTGCTTAAAGTGAATCAAAAAGCACTGCAAATCGATTGCGGCGAACTTTCCACTAAAAGATGTTTTCAAACTTTAATTCGCACCGCGCACGAAAAAACAGGCAAGCGCGTTGTGATTTTAGTTGATGAATACGACAAACCGATTTTGGACAATTTACAAAAGCCTGAACTTGCCAAAGAAATTCGAGACGGCTTGCGAAATTTATACTCGGTGATTAAAGATTCTGACGCGCACGTTAAATTTGCTATGCTCACGGGCGTTTCAAAATTTAGCAAAGTGAGTTTATTTTCAGGGCTAAATAATCTCGATGACATCACCGTCGATGTGCCATATTCTGCAATTTGTGGTTATACCGATGAAGACATTGACACAATTTTTGCACCAGAACTGGAAGGTTTAGATCGAGCGCAAATTCGCCATTGGTACAACGGTTACAACTGGACAGGAAAATCCGTTTATAACCCGTTTGATGTGTTGTTACTGTTTGAAAAACGCTTGTTTAAAGCCCATTGGTTTGAAACAGGTTCATCAACTTTTTTAATTGATTTGCTTACCAAACGTAAAACTTTCACGCCAAATCTTGACAAAATGTTTGCCGCTGAATCGCTACTTTCAGCGTTTGATGTTGAGCAAATTGCAACAGAAGCGTTGTTATTTCAAGCGGGTTATTTGACGATTGATTCTGTTCGCGTGTTGCCATCGATGACGCAATATAAATTGCGCTATCCTAACTATGAAGTAAAAAGTAGTTTGAACGAAGCGATGTTGTATGCGTTGACCGCGCATTCAAGTGCTTACAGTGTTCATGCTGTGCAGCTTTATGATTTACTTTTAGAAAATGATTTTGAAGGCTTAAAAAATTTATTCACTGCCTTTTTCGCTAGCATTCCGCACGATTGGTATCGCAACAATCCGATTGCTCAATATGAAGGTTATTACGCGAGCGTTTTTTATTCGTATTTTGCCGCGCTAGGTTTAGACATTATCTCAGAAGATACGACCAATTACGGGCGCATTGATATGACCGTAAAATTTAACGAAAACATTTATTTGTTTGAATTCAAAGTCGTTGAGTTGGTTCCTGAAGGCAAAGCGTTGCAGCAACTTCTCGATAAAAATTACGCGCAAAAATATCTAGCGTTAAATCAGCCCATTCATTTAGTCGGTGTGGAATTTAGCAAAGAAAGTCGCAGTGTGGTGATTTTTGAAATGCAAACTATTTGATTACAACTCAAAATAAAAAACGCTTATGTCTTTTAAATTACATTCACAACTCGAAAAAGATTGCATTTTGCTTGGCAAATTTGAATTGTGCCAATTGCTTTTGATGAATGACAGCCAATTCCCTTGGTTTATTTTGGTACCTGAACGGGAAAATGTTGAAGAAATTTATCAACTCACATCAGCTGAACAAATGACGTTGATTCAAGAATCGAGTTATTTAGCAGAAAAATTAGCGACAATTTTTCAAGCCGACAAACTTAATATCGCAGCAATTGGTAATATCGTTTCGCAATTGCATGTGCATCATGTGGTGCGTTATCGCAATGATAAAGCATGGGCTGCGCCAATTTGGGGAAAATTTGCTGCTGTGCCATATACAGCGCAGCAGCTAGAAGAGTTGAAAGCGAAATTAACGCCACTGAAATTATTGCATTAAGAATTCAGTGAAAAATGCGTCTTTAAAACCACCGCTAGGTAATTTTGAATAATCTTTTTTCTTCTCTTTTTTCGCATGACCTGTTGTTGGCGCAGTAGCAGGATCAAGTGCTTCTTCTTCGATACCTTCTGCCTTGTCGATAGTTTTGTGAATCGTTTCAACTGCTGCTTGGCGTAATGCTTCGCGTTGTTCCATCGATTGCAAACTTTCAATTGAACGGTCACTAAAAAGCATAATCAATTCATGTTTAATGGCAGGCATGTGTTTTTTAATTAGCGCGTCAGCACCTGCACCCTCGATAAGCAATTGCATATTGATAGATAAATATTTTTTGGGTTCAAGTAAATTCACCACAAATTTCGGTGTGATTTCAATATATTGAATACCACCTGCTGAACTTTCTCCGCCGCCATGTCCGCCACCTTCTTCCGCAAAAGCAGGTGATGAAATAAACAACAAACTCAATAACAACACGATTAAACGCATAAAAATTCTCCAAATAATTCAAAAAGTCGCGCTAGTATAAACCAAAGCAACTACTAATCAGTTCAAACGCAGTAAATCCATTTTTACCAAAACTGCGACCGCTAAAACCGTTGTCCCTAATTCTAAACCACTCAGTTGTGCAATCTCATTTAACGTTAAATCCATTGATTTTAATGTGTTCACAATTTTTTCAACAGTTGAAACAGCAGGTAAAACTTGCCCAGCGTAATTAAAAAGCGGGTTTTTCATTAACTCACCATAAGCGTGCAATGCGTCTGTGCGTTGCAACATGACGGTATTTTGTCCTTGAATGAATTGTGTTGGATAGTGTCCAAAGGTGTAAAACGGATCGAGACGATTTGCGCTCGCTTTTGGGGCAAGATTTATTTTGGCTCGCCATTGCAAATTTTTTTGTGCCGCGAGACGTTGCGTTTGTAATTCAGTGTACAGATTTTGATATTGTGGATAAATCACGCGCCAATCAAAATAGGTTTTTGCTCGCATTTTTGCTGCCGCACTCATTTTTTGCCGCAATGTTGGATTTTTCACTAGTGCCGTTAATTTTTCGATTAACGCAAACATTGAAATCGAAATCGTCTGACAACTTAAACCGCAATAAATATCGTAATTGATAGTGCCTGTTTCGTGCATTTTGGCTAAATGCTCACCTAATTGCGGCGGCGGCATCCAGGTTGGAATGCGAAAACCATCAATTCCGTCACGCACCGTATCTTTATATCCATTCCAATCACTCACAATTACAGGCAAGCCCGCTGCCATTGCTTCAATTGGTGTTATGCCGAATGTTTCTTGCACGTTGTCTGACAAGGAAATAAAAATATCCGCGCTTGCCCAGCTTTGTTTGGCTAATTCAGGATTACGCCCATCAACAAAAATGGCTCGCACATTCGGACAAAATTGCGCTGCACCATTGACAAAACTCGCTTGAATCGCGTCGTTACCAAACCAACCACATTGCAAAAGCGTGATTTTTTTCCCTGTACTTTTGGCAACCTCTTGTGCGGCAAGATACATCGCGTGCGGGTGTGCTTTCGCATGAAAAGATAAACGACCGACAAATAACAGCACAATTTCATCATCGTTGATATTTAATGCTGCGCGAGCAATGGCGCGATGGTCAGGCGAAAATTCAAAATCATCACAATGAATGCCAAGCGGAATAATCGGCAGTTGTGGCAACGTGATTTCAAGTTCGCTGCCAAATCGCCATTTTAAAGATTCAATTTCAGCGTTAAGTAATAAATTAACGGTTTCTAAAACCGCATGAGAAGTACAAATGAGTGCGTCCCACGGCATCACAGGCGCAGCCAAAAGTCCTGTAATCGAATCCATTGCTAAATGTGAAGCGGTAGTATGTGTTACACCAACGAGTGAATATGCCGCGCAACCTGCACGCAAACGCACTGACGCGGCTGCATTTAAACCAGGACCTGGCATATACAATGTGCCAACTTGAGCAAGTAAATCTAAACGATCAGCAGGAATCCAATGGGCTTTTACCGTGGGATCAATTTGTTTGGTGAGTTGTGAAAATACTTCGGCAGAGCGTTGATTTGGTGTGTAAGCAAACAGTTGATGTTCCTCTCGACCATTTACAGCAGCGCGTAAAAAACTATTGCCTGCTGCCTGCCGTCCCATCAATTTGGGTTCAGAAAGTAAATAAGCATCAGGTTCAAAAAGAATTGCGGCATTGGGTGTCATAAGAAATCTCGCAAATTTTTAGGCAGCTCGCACAACATTTTCTAAGGTGCCAATGTTTTCGATTTCAATTTTCACCGTTTGCCCCGCTTTTAAATAGCCACGCGGTTTCATTTTTACCCCTACACCGCTTGGCGTACCTGTGGTAATTACGTCGCCGACTTCAAGCGTCATTGCTTGTGACAGATAAGCAATCATTTCGTAACAATTAAACATCATGTAACAAGTATTTGAATTTTGACGTAATTCATCATCCACCCATGTTTTTAAATTCAGCGCGTGCGGATTTGCAATTTCATCTGCAGTCACAAGCCAAGAACCTAAAGGTCCATGCGTATCAAAAGATTTTCCAAGCGTCCAAGTGGGCGTGCGAAATTGCCAATCACGCACCGTCACATCGTTGGCAATCGTAAAACCTGCAATCATTTCATGTGCTTTTTCAACGGGAACGTTTTTACATTTTTTACCAATCACAAACGCTAATTCGCCTTCGTAATCCACTTTTTCAGACACGGGCGGAATTTCAATTGCCGCGCCATTGCCAATCACGCAACTGCTTTGTTTGGTGAAAAACATCGGATATTCAGGTTTTTCTAAACCCGTTTCATCAACATGGTCAGCGTAATTTAAACCAATGCCTAAAAATTTACGCGGTCTGGGAATCGGTGCAAGTAATTGCACATCAGAAAGTGGCAATCGATGCTGACCACTTTCAACTAATTTCTGCAAAAGATTTTTTGCATTTTCGCCTTGTTCTAAAAAGGCAATCATGTCGGTGGGTAGATTTGGATTTGCAAGTCCATCGACAATTTCGTTGTCAACCACTGCGCCGATGCGAGTTTGATTTTGATAAGTAAAAGTAGCCAGTTTCATAAAAATTAAAATTTGTAAAAATTATTCCGTAGTTTCTTGTGTATCAGTTTGTTTTGTATCAAGCGATTCTAAATGCTTCCAACGGTTAATCACCATGCAAAAAAGTTCGGCGGTTTTTTCCGCGTCATATAACGCCGAATGCGCTTTATCACTTTCCCAATGCAAACCAGCAGCTTGTGCGGCTTTTGCCAAAACCGTTTGTTTATAGACTAAACCGCCTAAAGTTGCCGTATCAAAAGTGCTAAAAGGATGGAATGGATTTTTTTTCAATTGGCAACGATGCGCGGCAGCATTTAAAAAACTAATATCAAATGCGGGATTGTGTCCGACTAAAATCGCTTTAGTGCAATGATTTCGTTTAATAGCATCTTTTATCGGCTTAAAAATCATTTCTAAAGCGGCTTTTTCTTCAATTGCCATTCGAAATGGATGATACGGGTCAATGCCTGTGAATTTTAAAGCCGCTTCATCGAGTTCTGAATTTTTGAAAGGGATAACGTGTGCGCTGTAACGCTCAGTAGCAACGAGATTTCCTTCTTGATTTAACTCGACAATCACGGCTGCAATTTCAAGTAACGCATTTTTTTTAGGATTAAACCCTGCCGTTTCAATATCGACGACCACAGGCAAATAACCACGAAAGCGTTTTTCTAAAGGAATTATCGGCATTTGCATTAACTAAAAATCTCATCAGTGTGAAATAAACAAGCCTGCTACTCGATGCAAGCCACTATCTGTGCTATGTTACGCGAAAAAAACCATCTAATAAAAATAATAGTCATCTCGGAGATTTTTAAAATGCAAAAAAAGAAAATTGTGGTGCGTTTGGTGAGTGCGACTTTGCTGAGTTCATTAGTTGCGTGTACGGGCGCAATAAAAGATGAACGTGACCCAATGGAAAATTGGAATCGTGACGTGCAGTCTTTTAACGATCGTGCTGACACTTATGTTTTAAAACCCCTTGCACAAGGTTATCACTTTGTAATGCCTTCGTTTGCAGATCAAGGTGTCACCAATCTTTTTAGCAATATCGATGATATTGGCGTTTTTATTAACGATTTATTGCAGCTTAAATTTGCACAAGCAGGTTTAGACGGTTCGCGTTTTCTTGTCAATTCCGTTGCAGGTGTAGGTGGTTTTGTTGATGTTGCAGATATGATTGATTTACCAAAACATAAAGAAGATTTCGATCAAACTTTGGGGGTTTGGGGCGTACCTGCTGAACCATATATAGTTTTGCCACTTTTTGGTCCTAGTTCACCACGCGGTTTAGTAGGAATGCTTGGAGATGCTGCAATGGATCCATCCAATTATGTTGGTTTTGGTGTTTTGGGTTTAAGCACAGGCACAGCGGCAACGGCAATTAGTAGCGGTACAAGCGCAGTCGAAAAATTAGATTCTCGTGCTGACATGCTTGGCGCAGAAAAAGTCATTGATGAAGCCTCAAGTGACAATTACGAGTTTATTAAAAACTCTTATTTCCAACAACGTGATTATTTGATTCACGATGGTAAAGACACGGGCAAAGACGTGATGGATAACACTAATTAACGCTTAATTTTTCCAACTATTTTCAACTGTTAATGAATAGTTTTTTGACCTCGCGTTTGAGATGACAACATGGCACATTTTTTTGCAGAAATTTTTGAATTGTTATTTGAGTTAATCGAATTTTTAGAACCGTATTTGTTGGTCACTACGATTTTTTTTATTCCGATGACGATTATGATTACCTCGTTGCCAAAACGGTTTTTTCAATATGAATTTACCCAGCATTTGGTTCCAGCATTGTTTGCAAAATATGAAAAACATCAAAGTTTGTTAGAGCGAATCAACGCCCGAACACAAATGTTGATGGTTGTGATTTTAATGGTCGATTTGTTTGGCTTAGGACATTTTTTCTTTGGCAGTCATGGTGGTCACGAAGGTGGCTCGCATCATGAAGCAAGCATACATGGCGGTGAAGCGGCGGGGCATGGCGAAGAAGCCCCTATTGATCATGGAATAGAACATTAAAGTTATGCCTGAATTACCCGAAGTTGAAACCACGAAACGCGGCATTGCACCACATATTGTGGGTAAAACCATCGAAAACGTGCTGGTTCGTCAAAGGCAATTACGCTGGCTAATTGCCGATAATTTTGAACAAAATTTATGCGGACAACTCATTCAAAATGTTGAACGTCGCGCAAAATATCTGTTAATTCATACACAAGATGGCGTGTTAATTGTCCATTTGGGAATGTCAGGTAATTTGCGAATTGTCCCTGCTCATGCGCCTGTAAATTTGCACGACCATGTTGATATTATTTTTGATGAAAATACCGCGCTGCGATTTAACGACCAACGACGTTTTGGGGCAATGATTTGGGCAACGGGCGAGGTGTTAAAACATCCATTGTTGCGCGAATTAGGGGTTGAACCGCTGACTGATGATTTTACGTCTGCTTTATTGTTCCAATTATCGCGGCGCAAACGAGTTCCAATTAAAACTTTTTTGATGAATGGTAAAGTTGTGGTGGGTGTGGGAAACATTTATGCCAATGAATCTTTGTTTTTATCGGGCATTGCACCAACGCGACATGCAGGAGATTTATCAGCGCAAGATTGTGAAAACTTAGTTTTTCAAATTAAAGCGGTACTTGCCAGCGCAGTCGAGCAAGGCGGAACGACGTTGCGCGATTTTGTGAACGCCGAAGGAAAAGCAGGCTATTTTCAACAACAATTACACGTTTATGGACGCGCAAATCAACCTTGTACAAAATGCTCGCAACCCCTAACGGAAATACGCCTCGCTAATCGCACCACCGTTTTTTGTCCCAATTGCCAACGCTAAAAAATGCCACCTGTTCAAGATTTACCGCTTCGAGACATTCATTTACCTGAGCAAATTGGCTGGTTTCCACCCGCATTAGGTTGGTGGCTGCTAATTATTTTTGTGCCGATAATTAGCTATTTTTTAATTGCGTTCTTGCAAAAATTGTTCAAAAAAACAGCCATTAAAGAGGCTCAGAAATTATTGTTGCAATTAGAAAAAAATGAAAACCTGACACCTTTAGAAAAAGTGCGTGAACTTTCGATTTTATTACGCCGCGTTGCGATTAACCGTATGAGCGAAAAAGATAAAATTAGCAGTTTAACTGGGCGTGCATGGCTTGATTATCTGGATCAATCTTTAAAAGATGCGCCGTTTAAAAATGGCGTAGGGCAGTGTTTAGCGAATGCGCCTTATCAAAAAGAACTCTCTGCGGAAATAGACTTAGGTGCGTTATTTGCCCTCGCGCAAAAATGGCTTAATGCTCAAAAATAAAAAACTTATCAAATTGAAATTCAAGGAAAAATTTTATGTTACTGATTCCAGCCATTGATTTAAAAGAAGGAAAATGTGTGCGTTTGCGTCAAGGACGCATGGACGATGACACCGTATTTTCAGACAATCCCGTTGAAGTTGCAGGACGTTGGGTTGATGCTGGCGCAAAACGCATTCATTTAGTGGATTTAGATGGCGCATTTGCAGGCAAACCGCGTAATGCTGAAGTCGTGACTGCAATCGCAAAAGCTTATCCGAATTTGCCTGTGCAAATTGGCGGTGGCATTCGTGACGAAGCAACGATTCAAGCGTATTTAGATGCTGGCGTGCAATATGTCATTATCGGCACGAAAGCGGTGCAAGAACCGCAATTTGTCCGTGAGATGGCGGCAAAATTTGCAGGTCATGTGATAGTTGGCTTGGATGCTAAAGATGGCAAAGTGGCTACCGACGGTTGGGCAACGGTTTCGCAGTTTGATGTCATTGATTTAGCTACGCAATTTCAAAATGATGGCGTAGTTGCCATTATTTACACCGATATTTCCCGCGACGGCATGATGCAAGGTGTGAATGTGGAAGCGACGGCACGTTTAGCGTGTGCGATTTCGATTCCTGTGATTGCTTCAGGTGGAATTACGAATTTAGATGATATTCACGCGCTTGGAAAAGTGGCAGGTGATGGCATTATGGGCGCAATTACGGGGCGTGCGATTTATGAAGGCACGTTAGATTTTGCCGAAGGTCAAAAAATTGCGGATACGTTTTAGGAAATTAAAATGAGTTTAGCAAAACGAATTATTCCTTGTTTAGATGTAAACAACGGGCGCGTCGTCAAAGGTGTGCAATTTGTAGACATCCGCGATGCGGGCGACCCTGTTGAAATTGCCCGCCGTTACGACCGCGAGGGCGCAGATGAAATCACGTTTTTAGACATCACTGCCACGCATGATGACCGCGCAACGATGGTTCATGTTGTAGAACAAGTTGCTAGTGAGGTGTTTATTCCTTTAACCGTTGGCGGCGGCATTCGCACTTTAGATGACATTCGCCGAATGCTCAACGCTGGCGCGGATAAAGTCGGCATCAATAGCGCGGCTGTTTTCAATCCTGAATTTGTCAAAGAAGCCGCAGATAAATTTGGCTCTCAATGTATTGTAGTTGCCATTGATGCCAAAAAAGTCAGCGGAGAAGGTGAACCGAATCGTTGGGAAATTTTCACGCATGGTGGACGCAAACCAACGGGATTGGATGCCGTTGAATGGGCAAAAAAAATGGTGGCTTTTGGCGCAGGTGAAATCCTTTTAACTAGCATGGACAAAGACGGAACAAAATCAGGTTTCAATTTGCCGTTAACGCGAGCGGTAAGCGAAGCGGTTTCTGTTCCTGTAATTGCATCAGGCGGCGTTGGAAATTTAGACCATTTAGCGGAAGGTATTTTAGAAGGCAAAGCCGATGCGGTTTTAGCCGCAAGTATTTTTCATTTTGGTGAATATACGATTGAACAAGCAAAACAACGAATGCGTGAGCAAGGAATTGAAGTCCGCTTGAGCTAGATTTTGTCTAAATTTGAGCTGATTTTTTTCAACGACTGTTAGATAATGACGCGCGGCAACTCATAAGAATAACTACAAAAGGTTTTAAGACTCATGGACAAACAATCAAGTTTCACCCGCGAAGAATTATTGATGTCGGGACGTGGTGAATTATATGGTGCAGCAAACGCACAATTGCCTTTGCCAAATATGCTGATGATGGACAGAATTACGCATATTTCTGACCAAGGAGGCACATTTGATAAAGGCGAAATTATCGCTGAACTCGATATTACGCCCGATTTGTGGTTTTTTGCGTGTCATTTTCAAGGCGACCCCGTGATGCCAGGCTGTTTGGGACTGGATGCCATGTGGCAACTGGTTGGCTTTTACTTATGTTGGATGGGCGGACCTGGAAAAGGTCGTGCGCTTGGCGTTGGCGAAGTAAAATTCACAGGGCAAGTTTTACCAACGGCAAAAAAAGTCACTTACCGTGTCAATTTAAAGCGCGTCATTATGCGTAAATTAGTAATGGGCATTGCTGACGCGACGATGGAAGTTGACGGAAAAGTCATTTATGAAGCCACCGATTTGCGCGTGGGCTTATTTACTTCGACAGAAAATTTTTAAAGGTAAAAAACAATGAAGCGCGTGGTAGTTACTGGTTTAGGCATTGTCTCTAGTATCGGAAATAATCAACAAGAAGTCGTTGAGTCTTTAAAAAACGGGCGTTCAGGCATCGTTTTTTCTGAAACCTACAAAGAAATGGGCTTGCGTAGTCAAGTTGAAGGCGCAATCAAAATTGAATTAGACGATTTAATCGACCGCAAAATTCGTCGTTTTATGGGCGATGGTGCGGCATTCAATTACGTTGCCATGCAACAAGCGATTGACGATTCAGGTTTAGAAGAAAGCGAAATTTCAAATTTTCGCACGGGGCTTGTCATGGGTTCTGGTGGCCCTTCGACGGCAAATGTCGTTGAAGCCGCAGATATTTTGCGTAGCAAAGGCGTAAAACAAGTTGGTCCTTATCGCGTGCCTCGGGCAATGTCGAGTACCAATACCGCCTGTTTGGCAACGCCGTTTAAAATTAAAGGTGTGAATTATTCGATTACTTCCGCTTGCGCGACGAGCGCACATTGCATTGGTCACGCAATGGAGTTAATCCAAATGGGCAAACAAGATGTGGTATTTGCAGGTGGTGGCGAAGAAGTGCATTGGACAATGTCGGTTTTATTCGATGCAATGGGTGCAATGTCTTCAAAATACAATGATTCGCCTGAAACCGCTTCACGTCCTTATGATGAAAGCCGTGACGGTTTTGTGATTTCAGGTGGTGGCGGTGTTTTAGTGATTGAAGAACTCGAACACGCTAAAGCTCGCGGCGCGAAAATTTACGCAGAACTCGTCGGTTATGGCGCAACATCGGATGGTTATGACATGGTTCAACCTTCTGGCGAAGGCGCGGTGCGTTGTATGCAACAAGCCATGGCGACCATTGAGGGAAAAATCGATTATGTTAATGCTCATGGTACAAGCACCCCTGTTGGTGATACCAGAGAATTAGAAGCCTTGCGTGCTGTGTTTGGCGGGGAAAATGTGCCTTGGGTCAGTTCAACTAAATCCCTCACAGGTCACGCTTTAGGCGCAGCAGGCGTGAATGAAGCGATTTATTCGCTTTTGATGATGCAAAATAATTTCTTGAGTGCCTCAGCCAATATCACAAATTTGGACGCTGGTGCGGCGGGCATTCCAATTGTTCGCGAATTACAAGAAAACGTCACATTAAACACAATCATGTCAAACAGTTTTGGTTTTGGCGGAACAAATGCAACGTTAATTTTTCAACGTTACAACGCCTAATCCTTCTGTTTTTCAACTATCAAAACAAAAAGGTTCAAGACAAAAATCTTGAACCTTTTGCTTTTTTCGCTTTACTTTCTTTTTATGTCCGAAAATTTCGATTTAACTCAAAAAACACGTTATCAATTCAATAAACTTCAAAAACGCTTGCGTCACAGCGTCGGCGATGCAATTGCCGATTTCAATATGATTGAAGACGGCGACAAAATTATGGTTTGCCTTTCAGGCGGCAAAGATTCTTACACGATGCTTGATATTTTGCTCAATTTACAAAAGACCGCACCTGTGAATTTTGAATTGATTGCGGTGAATTTAGACCAAAAACAACCGAATTTTCCTGAACACATTTTGCCGCAATATCTTGAAACGGTAGGCGTGCCGTATCACATTATTGAAAAAGACACTTATAGCGTTGTGAAACGGGTGATTCCCGAAGGGCAAACCACTTGCGGTTTGTGTTCACGTTTGCGGCGCGGCACGCTTTATGGTTTTGCCGAAGAAAATAACATTACCAAAATTGCGCTCGGTCATCATCGAGACGACATTTTAGAAACGTTTTTTTTGAACATTTTTTACGGTGGAAAACTTAAAGCTATGCCGCCTAAATTATTGAGCGACGACAAAAAAAATATCATCATTCGTCCGCTTGCTTACGTTCGAGAAAAAGAAATTGAACGCTTTGCGGCGTTTAAAAAATTTCCAATTATTCCGTGTAATTTGTGTGGCTCGCAGGAAAATCTGCAACGCAAAGCGATGAAAGAAATGCTCAAAACGTGGGATAAACAATTTCCTGGTCGGCTGGAAACGATTTTTACCAGTTTGCAAAACGTCGCACCGTCGCAACTTGCCGACCGAAATTTGTTTGATTTTGTCAATTTACTGCGCGACCCGACTGCGCCTGTGGTTGAAAATGAACCGCTTATTTAACAAGGAAATTTTATGAAAACGACTATTTTGCTCGTCGGACATGGTTCGCGTAATCAAGAGGGAAATGCTGAAATTGAACAGTTTCACTCGCAATGGCAAGCGCGGCATCCCGATTGGCACATTGAACTTTGTTTTATTGAACTCGCTGACGTGCTACTTCCTGAAGGCTTGCAACGTGCCGCGCAAACGGCTGAAAAAGTTGTCGTTGTGCCGCTCATTATCAGCGCGGCTGGTCATGTGAAGGCTGAAATTCCTGAGCATATCGAAGATGCACGCTTGCAATTTCCAAAAGTCGAATTTGTCTATGCGCCGCATTTGGGCAGTAATGAAACGATGTTAGAAATTTTACAAAAACAGTTGAAAAGCGCGTTAAAAACGCTTGCAATGCCTGACCCGAAAACGACAGGCATTATTTTATTAGGGCGCGGTTCGTCGGATAAAGTTGCAAATGGTGAACTGGCAAAATTGGCGCGTTGGCTATTTGAAGAAACCGAACATGAGTTAGTGGAAATTGCATTCACAGGCGTGACGCATCCGCGTTTAGAAACCATTGTCCAACGTCAAACCAAACTCGGTATGACGCAACTGGTGATTTTGCCGTATTACTTATTCACGGGTGCGTTAATTGAACGCATTAAAAATCAATTGGCGCGTTTGCAAACCCAATATCCGCAAATTGCGTTTGCGTGCGGGAGTTATTTTGGATTTGATGAGGCGATTTTTAAATTATTAGATGAGCGCGTTTTTGAAGCCATCGACCCAAATGAACCGAAAATGCTTGAATGCGACGGTTGCTTATATCGTGAAAATGCCCACCATCATCACCATTAAAATTATGACCACAATCAATAGCCAAACCGAACAGCTCACGCAAGCAGGTCAGCAAATCGAACACGATTCGTTTGCAATTGTTGACCGCGAAGTAGGTCAGCACAATTATCGCGCTGATGAATGGCAAGTTGTGCGCCGCATGATTCACGCCACTGCTGATTTTGAATTTAATGGCTTGACCGAATTTTCACCAAACGCCGTTGAAGCGGGAATTGCCGCAATTTTGAACGGTGCGCCGATTGTTGCCGATGTTGAAATGATTTGCGTAGGTTTGTCACAACCACGTTTAGCGCATTTCGGTATGACGGTAAATCAATTTATTTCTGATGAAGATGTGATTGCTCAGGCAAAAGAAGTGAACAGCACTCGCGCCGTGCAAGCGATGCGAAAAGCGCAGCGTTTGGGTTTGTTAAACGGCGGCATTGTCGCAGTCGGAAACGCGCCGACGGCATTGCTCGAAGTGCTACGTTTAATTGCCGAAGAAACTGTCAAACCTGCGTTAATTGTGGGAATGCCCGTAGGTTTTGTGTCAGCAGCAGAATCGAAAGACACTTTGAGCCAATTGCAAAATATCCCTTGGCTAATTACACGCGGTCGCAAAGGCGGTTCAACGCTCGTCGTTGCAGCAATTCACGCGCTTTTGAGTTTAGCTGAAAGTCAGCAGAAAAATTCATGATGGAAACTGAAAAAAAACCAAAAGGCACCCGCAAAGGCTTTACCACAGGCGCGTGCAGTGCGGCGGCGGCACGCGCGGCAATGCTTGGCTTACTTGAAGGTCGCGTACCTGAAAATGTGGAATGTTTATTGCCAAATGGTGAAATCGTTTATTTTTCAGTTCAAGACGGCAAAATCGAAAACGGTGTTGCACATGCGGTGGTTGTCAAAGATGCAGGTGATGATCCTGATTGCACAAACGGCGCACATTTAACCGCTGAGGTTTGTTTGATTGATGCACCGAACACTGTGATTTTAAAAGGCGGCGACGGAGTAGGGCAAGTCACACGCGCAGGTTTAGGGCTACCGATTGGTGAAGCGGCAATCAATCCCGTGCCGCGTAAAAATATCGAGCAAAATATCCGTCTTGTTGCCGAAAAAATTTTGCAAACCAAAGGAGTGCAAGTCACGATTTCTGTGCCAAATGGGCAGGAAATGGCGAAAAAAACCCTCAATCACCGTTTAGGTATCATCGGCGGAATTTCAATTTTAGGCACAACGGGCATTGTGCATCCATATTCAACTGCTGCGTTTCGAGCCAGTGTGGTGCAAGGCGTAGAAGTTGCCGCAAATCAAGGTCAAACTACGGTTGTTTTAACAACAGGCGGACGCACTGAAAAATTTGTGATGCGTGAATTGCCTGGGTTAGACGAAAGTTGTTTTGTGCAAATGGGCGATTTTTTAACGCCTGCACTCGATAGCGCAAAAACGTGCGGCATTCAAAACATCATTATTGGCGGCATGGTCGGCAAACTCACCAAAATGGCGCAAGGTGAAACGATTACGCACGCAGGGCGAAATCCTGTGAATGTGAATTTAGTTGCTGAGATTGCTCGCGCGGCAGGTGCGCCTGAAGAGATTTGCACAGCGATTGCAGAACAAGAAACCGCCCGTTTTGCTAGCGAATGTATGGAACAGCTTGGTTTGGAATACGAGTTTCATGTTGAACTCGCAAAGCGCGTAATTGCGACATTGGAAAATCGCTATCCAAATTGTTTCAAAATTGCCGTGTTAGTGTGTGATTTTGAAGGGAATAAATTGGCTCAAGCAGGCGACAAGTAGTTAAATAAAACGGACATTCGCGAAAAATGATTGGTTTGGCGAAATGTAGGAATATTTTTTGGAATTTCTTCCGCCTGATTCGCTTTATTTAAATTCCATTAAACATCAATGAGCTATGCTTAAATTCAATCGCGCTAAAAGTCGTTGTTCTATCTAAGACATTTTCATTTTTTAACATTAAATTATGTCTGAGTAGTTAGCTATATGATAAGAAATCAAAAAAATTATGTGAGTGTGTCGAGAAAATATATTGATTTAATTTTATCAACAGTGTTGTTTTTTGTTCTCTTTGTTCTTTTTTTTAAAAAAATGTGGATTTTTACATGGACTGAGCAACATATTTTCAATTTTTTTCCAAAGGAAAATCTATACCATTTCATAGATAAATTGTTTCTTTCAATTTTATGGATATTAGGTACCAGTCTTT
>Ga0172373_10000618_pt1 | contig 58348 bp, 44 predicted proteins | sample Lak10m_2_FD_114546 | JGI IMG/M metagenome (GOLD analysis project Ga0172373, IMG submission 114546) | Freshwater microbial communities from Kabuno Bay, South-Kivu, Congo - kab_092012_10m | ecosystem: Environmental > Aquatic > Freshwater > Lake | place: Democratic Republic of the Congo... | reverse complement strand
AACGGCCAGCCGCAGCCAAACGGGGACGCACAGCCAAACGGCAAATCAAACCCCAACGGCCAGCCGCAGCCAAACGGCGACGCACAACCAAACGGCAAACCAAACCCCAACGGCCAGCCGCAGCCAAACGGTAAATCAGATCCAAACGGCCAGCCACAGCCAAACGGCGACGCACAGCCAAACGGCAAATCAAACCCCAACGGCCAGCCGCAGCCAAACGGCGACCCGCAGCCAAACGGCGACCCACAACCCAATAATAATCAGAATCCTAAGGGCCAACAAAGTACCAGTCAGCAGGATAGCGGTCAGAAAAGCGGCGGCCAGCAAGGCGGCGGTCAGCAGGGTGGCGGTCAGCAGGGTGGTGGCCAGCAGGGTGGTGGCCAGCAAGGCGGCGGTCAGCAAGGTGGCGGCCAACAAGGCGGTGGCCAGCAGGGCGGTGGCCAACAAGGCGGCGGCCAGCAGGGCGGTGGCCAACAGGGCGGTGGCCAGCAAGGTGGCGGACAGCAAGGCGGCGGACAGCAAGGCGGCGGACAGCAGGGCGGTGGACAGCAGGGTGGTGGCCAACAAGGCGGCGGTCAGCAGGGTGGTGGACAGCAAGGCGCCGGCCAGCAGGGCGGCGGACAGCAGGGCGGCGGACAGCAGGGCGGTGGCCAACAAGGCGGCGGTCAGCAGGGTGGTGGACAGCAAGGCGGCGGCCAGCAGGGCGGCGGACAGCAGGGCGGTGGCCAGCAGGGCGGCGGACAGCAGGGCGGCGGCCAGCAGGGCGGCGGTCAGCAAGGCGGCGGCCAGCAGGGCGGCGGCCAGCAGGGCGGTGGCCAACAGGGCGGTGGCCAGCAAGGTGGCGGACAGCAAGGTGGCGGCCAGCAGGGCGGCGGCCAGCAGGGCGGCGGCCAGCAGGGTGGCGGTCAGCAGGGCGGCGGTCAGCAGGGCGGCGGCCAGCAGGGCGGCGGCCAGCAGGGCGGTGGACAGCAGGGCGGTGGACAGCAGGGTGGTGGCCAACAAGGCGGCGGCCAACAAGGTGGTGGCCAGCCTGGGAATGGCTCTGGTGGCGGTCTCGGTGGTGGGTCGTCATCCGGAGGAGGGCAGTCAGCGCCAGCGGATGCGATCCCCGGAGACAACGCTGCGACCGGGGATGCTCGGGGACCACGGCAGCGAAATCCGAAGGCTGCAGGTGCCGGCGGAAATGGACAGGAGAGGGCGGACAACGGACAGCCTGGAAATCAGCCGGACGCTGGTGACACTCCCGCTCCGGGCGGTGCTCCGGCAGCTGGCAAAAACACAGATGCGGTGCCAAAACCTTCAGAAGCGGAAGTCGAGCAGGCAGCTCGAGCGGCGGGGCTGGCTATCAAGCGTATTCAGCAGGACATCAGTGAACGTGGTCAGGTCGATCCGGAACTTTTGAAGGAGCTGGGCTGGACGGAAGACGAACTCAAATCCTTCCTCCGCCGTATGCAGGAGCAACTGCAGGAGCGTGAATCCAATGCTCAGCAGCAGCAGGAAAAGAGTCTCTCACAAAAGTCCTTTGAAGAGATGCTCCGCAGTCTTGGAATCACCCAGTCCGGTACTTCTCGTACTGGTTCCTCCAATCGCGATCGCGACCGCCAGGATACAACCATTCGCCAAACCCCACCGCCAGCTCGGTACCGGAGCAGCTTTGAGGCCTACCAGAGATCGCTGTCGAAAAAGAAGTGAATCCCATCAGCAAATGTCAATAAAATTCCCTCGGGAATTTTTGCGGTTCTTGTCATTTCTGTGATTTGAGGCCTGCACGGCTCACTGTCGCCTTCCGCAATTTCACCAATGTTTCTGCGACGTCCTTTCGAAACGGCGAAATCCGCTGTGCGTATTCAACATCCGCAATGCCGGCTTCCTGATTTCCCGATTGAAACTTCGCAAGCCCAAGCAGCAGCCAGTCTTCGGAGGAACGACGCAGCGTTGTGAGCGTCTCAAGCGGCGCGATGGCATCCCGGTAGCGGGATTGCTGCAGCAGCACATCACCGGCTACGAACAGCGAATTCACGCGTCCTCCGCTGCTTAAGTCCGCAGCCCGTAATGCTCGCTGTGCTGCGGCCTTTGCTTTCTCCACAGCTCCGATTTCCCAGCTGAGCCGCGCCAGCGTCGCAGCAACTTCGCCGTCCTGCGGAGCTTCAAGTGTGAGCTCCTGCAATTCTCGCAATGCACGGCCACGAAACTCCGCAGACAATTCCGGCGTGGCCGCCCGAGCGGAATACTCGGCACAGGCCAAAGCATGGCTGCGACGCAGTTCCAGTGGTGACAGTCCAGCGGCCGTACCGAATGGAACCAGCTCCGCCTGACGCACATCCGCAACACCCACTGCCTCACTTCTGCCATGCACCCCGATCCTGTGATGAGTAAACGCTATATGTGGGATGTCGGTGGAGACCTGCGGCATGTGGCAGGAGATGCAGTTGTCAGCGGGCTGAACCGCTCCCCTCGACTCGGACGCCTCGCTGCAGGACGACTCTGTGTGACAGCCCAGACATGCCCTGCGGTAGTCCTGCAACTGAACTTCTCGACTGTGATCTCCACTCGAATGGCCCGCGTGACAGGTGGTACATGTGAGCGTTTCGGTCGCCTGCCAGCAACGACTGGCCGTCATCTGATCCGAATGTCCGACAACCTTCATCTCGCCAACGCCTGTCTGCAGAAACCAGTCAATCCGGGTTTCAGTGAGCAGACTTCCGGGCTGGAAATCTGCAGCCGTTTTTCCAGCACGCAGGACCGTCGCGTCCCCTCGCAGATGACATTGAGCACATAGAGCATCCTGCTGATCACGGCTCAGTTTCGCAGGATTCACAATCGGGTCCGTAGCCGCAGGGACCATATAAGTGGCTGAGCGATCCCGATGAAAGTTCGCGTGAGCTGCTCCAGGACCGTGACAACGCTCGCAGCCTATTGCCAGCTCGCCAACTTCCAGTCGATGAAATGCACTGTCCACCTCTTCGATTCCGCCGCAGTGGCAGACCAGACAGCCGACGTCCACCGGCCTTTCAAACCCCTGATGATCCTCGTGATCGTAGCCCGGAGACATCTTCCAACTGCCTGTGGATGCGTACCATGTCAGCGGCGATTCGGTGAGAAATCCGTCAAAGAGCGTCAGGTAGGTTCGGCTGTGACGGCCGGATCCCACGAGATACTCGACCCGAGCCTCGACACTGGGACTCCCCGCCGTGCCCGTCTCCACATGCCACAACTCAGTATCCCGGCGTTCCGCTCGATACCTGCGCGCAGAGATCTGATGCTCGAATACGCCATCCGCCGGCTCCTTCTCGACCACCACACGACTCATCGCACGGCTGTGAGCTGTCGAGAGCCATGTTTCGTGCTCACTTTGGTGACACTCAAGACAAGCTGCCGTACCCACGTGGCTGTTCTGATTCAACATGTCCGGCGAACGTTGGCTCTGTCGTGAATTCGCAATCGATGAAACATCTCGCCGCTGCCGGTTGAATTGGAAAATCGCTGTGATCATGATCAACAGCAGTCCTGCAGCCAGAATCCAGCGACCACGATTCGCCACACCCATACTCCCATTTAACCATCAGCAGCAGCCTTCAGCCTGCTCCATTCGTCATGACCCCGCCAGAACTCGCTCTCGCTGCTCCAGAAACGCCGCAAGGACGCTCTCCAGCACCAGACAGCCAAGGCCAGCCAGAATAAACCATCGCCAGAGTTTCTGTCGCGACTCCAGCTCCGCGGAATCCTGCTGTGCTTTGCTCGAACTGCCTTCCTGCTGAACTGCAGCGCTCCGTACCTCGGCCAGCTCAGCCGGTAACCCCAGTGCCTGCAGCTGGCCCGATGGAAGCGGTTCCGTGCGGCTCTCGGACGCTGAGACCGTCACAAGCAGGCTTGTCGAAATCGGGCCATTCGGCGTTTGTCCGGTGAGCAGCCAGCGACCAGGTGTGTCAAGCTCCACTGTTGCTGCAGACCGGCCAGACTCGGCAGCAGACACAGGGAGCACAGAGCTGCCATCAGGACGGTTTAACGTCCAGCTTTCGCTGCCGGACAACGTTGCCGGAGTGATCTGAGTCCCGGCTTCAAACACCTGACTGGCCGCCTGACGCGGCCACGCCAGCTGTACCAGCCGCAACAGCAGCGGCGGAAATCGGCTGGACAACGCCAATTGACTGTCGGCAGGCTGCCAGCCGGAAGCCAGCACATAAATCGTCCCGCCATTGTTCGCAGGTATCTGCAGAATTGCCGGGTCCCCGGTATCCATCTTCGCCAGCACTTTCCAGGGTGGCGACGTACTGGAATGAATCAGCTTCCGATAGTGCCAGAATCGAATTGACGAAAAGTCGCTGAACTGAGCCGCTGCGAAGGGCGCCAGCCATGATGAATTCAGGTCGGGCGATGTCAGAATCGCATAGTCATTGACCGTGGCCTCTTCCCATGCCATGCCTTCCGGAAACAATGGCCGCAGAGAATCAGCCATTCCCGTCGAATTCAGGGCTGCAAGGACAACCCCGCCACTATTCGCCAGCTCCAGCAGCTGACCGGCCAGTTTCTCAGGAACCTTGTCGGTCACCACGGCCAGACGCGTCTCGGCAGCGGGGGGCAGAGCAGTGCTGTCGGCGTTTAACAAATCGGAAACCTCCAGCGGCTCAGATTCGTTGCCATCCAGGACTCGCTGCAGATAGTAACGCATCGACTCCGAGTCGTTAACGTCGAGAGATCCGGCGTGAGCAATGCGGCGGGTGAGCGGTGCAATGAGCGGCAGATCGGCCACATTGTCGAAAGGATGCACGTCACCCGACAACTCCACTCCAGCCGGTCGCGGCTGATCGGCCGGAACATCCGGCAGAGTGATCGTCCGCCGCTGACCCGGGGCAACATCCGCCGAAATCAGGTCACCTGCAGGCTTGCCGGACTCGTCAAAAACCTGAACACCGTACTGACTGGCAGGAGCATCCCCGGACGCTGTCAAACGCACCCGAATCCGCCCGGTTTTCTGATCCTCAAGCAGGCTCAGGCCAGCATTGCCCGGCTGCTCCGGCTGCACAATTCGCAGGTCCAGCCTCACATTGTCCGGCCACGTGCCATTTCTTAATGCCGCAAGATCACTGCCCTCCTGAAAGTCCGTGATCAACACCACCACCCGATCACCCTCAGCCGATGCGTCAGCCCTTTGACCAGACAATTCAGTGGCCGCCTCCAGAAGGGCCGGTCCCGTTGACGTCGCACGCCAGTCAGGTTCCCACGCTTCAGATGCCCGCGCAATTAACGCAGCTCGCGATTCCATCGCCGTCTGCCGCCACTCTTCTGCAGAAACCAGCCGCTGAGTCCCCTGGGAAAACTGGGTGATGCTGAGCACATCCTCGGGCTGCAGATCAGCGGTCACTGACTGCAGCTCAGTCAGAAGTTTTTCACGCAGTCCATCGCGACGCATACTGGCACTGCGGTCCAGCAGCACCGCCACCCGACGACCAGGCCCGGTGTTGTCCGGTCGGAGCATTGAGAGCCGCTGAAAAGGTCGCGCGAATGCAAGTGCAATCAGAACGATCGCCAGTATTCGCAGAAGCATCAGGGGCCAGTGCTGAGGTGTGGCGCGACGAGTGGTTCGCGGGAGCGATGCCGGGAGAAAACGCACAAGACTAAAAGGCAGTCGCTGTGCCGGCGTTCGTCGCAGCATGTGCAGAATAAAGGGAATGCCAGCAAGTGCCGCGCCGGCTACCGCGAATCCCTGTGCCAGAAGCTCCAGCATTATCTGGCCCCCCGCTGCCGACTACAGGCCCGACGACGTGCCTCGAGAAATTCGCTGAGCACCAGTTCGAGCGGTTCGTCGGTGAGCAGCAGTCGGTGACTGGCACCCACCGCTTCACACTCCGCTCGCACCAGCTGATTGTGACCGTCCAGACGACGACAATACTCCTCACGAATCTGCTCCGGATCCGCGTACACACGCTGGTCCGTCTCCAAATCCTCAAACAACCGCGGGCCGGCAAATTCCAGCCGCTTTTCTGCGGGATCCAGCACCTGCAGGACAACCACGTCATGACGACAACCCCGCAACACTCGCAGGCCGTCACCAATCTCCTGCACAGGTGCCAGCAGGTCTGAAATGAGCACCACAAGACCGCGGCGACGAAGTCGCTGCGCGACGTCTTCAAGAGCAGCCGCGGGACGCGTCTGATGTCCCGCCGCCGCATTGTCCAAAGTCACCATCAGACGACGCAGCTGCCCCGGACGATAACGCGCCGGCACCACACTTCGAACCGTGTCATCGAATAACGTCAGACCAGCGGCATCACCCTGGCGATTGAGCAGCCAGCAGAGTGATGCGGCGGCCGTTTTGGAGTACTCCAGCTTCGTCCAACCAGGCGTTCCAAAAGACATCGAACGACTGATGTCCAGAACTACGTAACATCGCAGATTCGTTTCGTCCTCGAACAACCGGATGTAACTGCGGTCCGATCGCGCGTACAGCTTCCAGTCCAGGAATCGAGGGTCGTCCCCCTGAGCGTACTGACGATATTCAGAAAATTCCACGGAAAAGCCGTGACGAGGACTGCGGTTGAGCCCGGTGCGAAAACCGTCCACAACCAGCTTCGCTCGCAACTCCAGCGATCGAATCCCCATGATGACCGCCGGATTCATCAGTTCTGCCGGCATGGCACCCTAACCTTCCTTCGGATGCTGCACGACCTTCAGCAGTCGCTCTATCAGGGAATCCACTGTGACTCCCTGAGCTTCCGCACGGTAGTTGGCAAGAATGCGATGTCGCAAAACCGGGTGCGCCAGCTGCTGAATCTCTTTCGCCGACACATAGCTGCGGCCCTCCAGAAGCGCCAGCGCCTTGCCACCCAGTACCAGAAACTGGCCAGCACGCAATCCAGCTCCCCACGACACGTATTCATTGATGAAGTCGGGGGTGCCTGCCTGACCAGGCCGCGATGCAGCCGCCAGCCTCACCGCGTAACGCACCACGTCGTCAGCGATCGGCACCCGCCGAACAACCTCGTGAAATTCACGAACCGTTTCCCCACTGAATAACGGCGATACCGGTTCGAAGGCACGCGAAGTCGTGCGACGCACCACCGTTACCTCGTCGTCCTCCGGCAGGTAATCAATCAGCACGTTGAACATAAATCGGTCAAGCTGAGCTTCAGGGAGCGGATAAGTGCCTTCCATTTCGATGGGGTTCTGAGTCGCCAGAACGAAGAATGGCTCCTCAAGCTCGTAACGACGACCCGCCGCTGTCACCTGATGCTCCTGCATGGCCTCCAGCAACGCTGACTGAGTCTTCGGTGGAGTTCGATTAATCTCGTCCGCCAGAAGAACGTTCGTAAAAATTGGACCTGGAATGAATCGCATCGAACGATTCCCCGCTCCGTCCTCCTCCAGCACCTCCGTGCCGGTAATGTCGGCAGGCATCAGGTCAGGAGTGAACTGGATGCGACTGAATTTCAGATCAAAGATCTGGGCTATCGTCTTCACAAGCAGCGTCTTGGCAAGTCCGGGGGCACCCGTAATCAGGCAGTTGCCGCCGGAAAGCAGCGAAATGAGCAGCTGCTTCACAACATCCTGCTGACCCACAATCACACGCGACAGCTCGCTGTCGATCCGACTGCGGAACTGCCGCAGCTGACTGATGAGTTCTCGTTCTCGGTCGGGGGTAAGTTCCGGAGCAGTCATGTTGGGGCTTCAGACGAAGATGGTAATGAAGTTGCATGCGTCAGTGCGTCATGGCGTAGAAAATCACGTTGATTCCCAGCGGATAGGCCTTCTTTTCAGAAAACTCGCGGAAGTACCACGGGTCCTCCCCTTCGCGTTCCCAGCCGTCACCCAGATCCGTGTTGTGGCCGATGAACATCATCATCCGACCGTTGTCATCGTAAACAGCTCGATAATGCACCTCCTCTGTGCCGTAACCCTGAGCTGAATACACCTGTCCGTTGGCCAGCTGATGCGCGTAGCCTATCGCCGGAATCTGCGGACGCTCCTGCAAATCATACACACAGTGAAACACAGGATGCTCCAGCGGAATATCGACCGGCTCGCGGTCAGGAAAGACCTCCCTCAGCTCCCTGTAAAAGCCTTCCCACTCTTCATCCCCCCAGAAATCGTCCACCATCACGAAACCGCCATTGAGCATGTAAGTTCGCAGTGCCGCACGCTCGTCTTCGTCCAGATAGATGTAGCCGGGCTCGATGATGTATATGAACGGGTAGTCGAACAGACGAGGATCCGTGAGCTCCAGAATTACACCGTCAGGGTCCGTGTGGAGCGATGTGAGCTGCTGCAGGCGGTAGGAAAAATTGAGGTCCGCGTCCGGGTAATCCGTCTGCCAGCCCCAGCGACCCAAAGATCGATAGCGGATGCGGGCGAACGTGAAGACATCCTGAGAAAAGTTTTCGTCCACCTTCCAGTCGGGAACCCCGTTCCGCTCGACCCGGCCGTCGGGGCCAGTGAAGCTGCGGTAGCGGCCACGCTGACCACCAAACTGCGCCAGTACTGCTGCGGAACAGCCGAGCACCAGCAGGGCGGTCAGAACTGTCAGATGGCGGCGCTGCATATTTAAACCCCGTAATGTGCTGCGTTCTTCTATGTCGCGTTTCGCTCCGCGAAACGTTCCTCCTGTCCCTCACCCACCGAAGACCTCAAACCCACATACCCACATACCCACAAACCCACGCCCACACTCCCGGCAAACTCCAGAATTTCCATTTCCCCCGCCGGCTTGTTTGCCGACAGAGAAGCCTTCACCGGGCCACTTTCCCTGGACGCTCCCTGATCGTTTGTGGTCGTGGTATTTTCGCATAATCAACTGCCAAAAGCCATTGTCAATCCCTCCACGATCTGCAGAATCGGAAGAACGATCGATCCTGAATTTGCGGCGGAGGATGCAGCGACTGAGTCGATCTCCAGCATTTTCAGAATCTGGTCCAGAATCGGGCCGTCACTTTCCGGACGGCAGGGACTTCCCGGATGCGTGAGTTCCGTGCGAATCCAGCCGCGGCGATGCAGAAACATGGCTGCGGAGTGCCGATACGCAGGAACTGGGGCTCGAAACGTGAAAAAACCCAGATATTGCAGCACATCGTTGAGCTGATAAAAGGCGGCGTCGCCGGACTCCCACATCGCGTCCCGACGAGCAAACAGGTCCGGCGCAAAGCTGCTCAGACCCAGCAGATAATCGCTCCCGTACATCACCATATCGATCGCCAGATCGTTGCCGGTCAGTACCAGAAATTCCGGTCTCAGCTCGTCCCGCCACCGCAGCCGCTGCCATTCCAGCACACGATTCAGGGAAGAATGCTTGGCCCCAAGGCACTGCGGAATCCCCAGCAACCCACGGTAGACTTTTTCACTGTAGATGCAGCCGAAAGGTGCGAACATTGTCCCCAGTTCAAATCCAATAAACCGACCGCAAAGCTCGCCCAGACGCTGGTAGCTGAGAACGATCTCATCATCCGCCTGTCGCGTGAGCCCGTAAGACTGGATGATCACCGGTGTCCCGCCGGCACCCTGAATCTCCGCGATCCGCCGCCCGTAGGAATCCTCGCTGAAGTTTGCACCCGGCGTGTCTCCCACAAATGCCCCAGCCACGAACAGATTGCCGGATGTGATCGAGCGAGTGCGACGGAGGACCTCGAGACGCGTGGCGTCATCGATCAGCGCGATGTAGCCCGTGTCCATATTCACCGCCGGAATCAGACCCGCCGCACAGGTTCGCTCCACATGCCGATCAAAGGAATCCCAATCCGCTTCCCCCGGCGACAGAAATGGCAGGAGCACCGCGGACATGCCTGTGATACGGCGACGTGGGCGAAGCAGTGCATGGGGCTGCAGAACGGTTGTCATTGCTGATCTCCCTCGTGAAACACGGAGTTGCTGAATTCGCAGGTGGGCTGCTTCAGATGCCAGTCAGTGCGGTGCTGCAGGATGTCGGCCGCGCGAAACAGATCCTGCTCGTGCAACAGCCGCGACTGCAGCTGGAGCCCGACTGGACGCCCGTCCCCAGTAAAGCCGCAGGGTACCGAAATGGCCGGTATTCCAGCCAGATTGGTGCTGATCGTGCAGATGTCGCTGAGGTACATGGCGAGCGGATCTGAGAGCTTCTCGCCCAGACGAAAAGCGGCCGATGGAGCAACCGGACCGGCAATCACATCCACCTGCTCAAACGCCTGCTGAAAGTCCTGCTGGATCCGACGACGCACTTTGAGCGCCCTCAGGTAATAGGCATCGTAGTAGCCAGCCGATAATGCATAAGTCCCCAGCATCACTCGTCGCCGTACTTCTGCACCAAAACTCTCGGCACGACTCTGACAATACAAATCCGTCAGATCTGCGAACTTCTCGGCACGATGACCATAGTGAATCCCATCGTATCGCGCCAAATTGCTTGATGCCTCGCTGCAGGCAATCAAATAGTACGCTGCTACCGCGTAACGGGAATGCGGGAGAGACACTGGCACCACACTTGAACCCGTCTCGCGGAGCACTTCAATGGCAGTCCGCACCGCAGACGCCACCTCGCTGTCCAGCCCATCCCCAAAATACTCCTCCGCTATCCCCACTCGCAATGGCGCCCCCGCCCCTGCCTCCGATCGCCAGACTGAAACCGGGGTGGGATGAGATGTCGAATCGCGCGAATCGTGACCGGAAACACACTCCAGCAGCAGCGCACAACCCGCTGCATCCACGGCAAGCGGTCCGACCTGGTCAAGAGAACTCGCATAGGCGATCAAACCGTATCGTGACACCCGACCATAGGTTGGCTTCAATCCCGTAATGCCACAGAAAGATGCCGGCTGGCGAATTGAACCGCCAGTGTCCGATCCCAGCGCCAGCGGAACCAGCCCCGCCGCCACCGCAGCAGCCGATCCACCGCTGGATCCACCCGCTGTCAGTGCCGGATTCCACGGATTACGCACAGGACCGGCCAACCCCGTCTCGGTTGATGAACCCATCGCGAACTCGTCCAGATTGAGCTTCCCGATGAGAACTCCGTCTTCCGCTTCGATCCGCTCCACGACGTGCGCGGAGTAAACTGGTGAAAAGTTCTGCAGCGCACGGCTGCCCGCTGTCGTGGGCATGCCACGGACACAGATATTGTCCTTAACGGCCACAGGGAGCCCCCCCAGACGCCCGGTCGGCAAGCCCCGCCGCCGCCGCGCGTCGATCTCTTCAGCCCGACGCAAAGCCCCCTCGGCATCCACGTAGACGAACGCATTGAGCGTTCCATTCAGCGACGCGATCCGATGAAGACAGCGCTGAACCAGTTCGACCGTCGTGAGAGTGCCGGATTGGAGTTGCTCCAGCAGTGCAAGAGTCGGCGTATGCGGCATGGGTTTGGGGTGAAGAAGGTTGCCTTGGAGGTTGACTGGAAGACTGTGAGCATAGAGAAAATCGGGGTGAATGGCGAACTCAGGCCGCACATCAACGCACGGTTCCTCAGAAAATCAGCGGGCCGGCAACCTGCAAGCGAGGTACTCCCCGAAAAAACGTCGCTGTGCCCCCCCCCCCCCGAAACAGCCCTCCGGCAACCGCCAGACACGCACACTTCCACAATCCCCCCCTCCAGCCACCGCATGGCAGTGAAGGAATCAAAGAACGCCCTGATCAGGTCTGTCACTCGTTTGCACATCCAGCGTTAAATTGCGATAATACGGCAGATTGATTGGATTATCTCACCGTCTCTCCGGGCCATCGCCGCCATGAAGCGTCAAACTCGCAGTCCCAATTCATCATGTGGGCACAAGTGCGGCAGTCGGCAAGAACAACTCCCAGTGCCGGATCTCGAATGGGCCACCGAATTCGCCCGCCTCGCACAGGCGCTCGCACATCCGGCTCGCGTGCGAATCGTCAGTCTCCTTGTGCAGAGAAAATCCTGTATCTGCGGCGAAATTGTCGATCATCTGCCCCTGGCACAGTCCACCGTCTCTCAACATCTCAAAGTGCTGCGGAAAGCGGGCATCATCGATGGCGAAGTCGATGGCCCACGTGTCTGCTACTGGATTAACCACGCAGTGCTCGGAAGACTCAAAGATCTGCTCCTGAGACTCTGATCCATGACTTGAAAAATCCGTCCGGGAAAAAACATTTTAAGTTTTCTTTTATCGTAAATTGACGATTGACTTGGAAGCAGGAGGATTGTGATGGCCAGCGTTCAGGTGTTCGACAAAGCTCTCTGTTGTGCCACAGGGGTCTGCGGGCCGGACGTGGATCCCGCACTGATACAGTTCGCTTCAGATCTGGAATGGCTGCGAGGGCAGGGGCACCACGTGGATCGCTTCAACCTCGCCCAGCAACCCTCTGCATTCGTCCAGAACAGGCACGTCCGGGAATTGCTTGCCACTGCCGGTCCCGATTGCCTGCCGCTGGTGTTTGTCGAACAGGTACTTGTCAGCAGGGGCTGTTACCCGCAGCGAACACAACTTGCTGCATGGACTCCCGCAGGCATCACAGCGACCACCGAAGAAATGGTTGCCGCAGCCCCGGTTCCTGCTGCCACAGCAATCCCCCTGCAGATCCTTGAAGCCGGCTGCGATTCCCGCAGCGGCTGCTGTTGAATCAAGTGACCGGACGCATCCATGACTGCTCAGCATAACTCCGCCTCAACGGCCCTCGCCGAATGTTGCAGCACTTTCATTCTGGTGTTTGCCGGTACAGGCGCAATTGTGATCAACACCGTTTCCGATGGTGCCGTGACTCATCCGGGAATCGCACTGACGTTCGGTCTGGTCGTACTCGCCATGATTCATACGTTTGGCCCGATTTCAGGGGCTCACATGAATCCAGCGGTGACACTGGGGCTCGTGGCCGCCGGTCGCTTTCCAGCCCGTTTGATTGCCATTTATCTGCTCAGCCAGTTCACCGGCGCACTGCTCGCCAGCATCGTTCTGCGGCTGCTGTTTCCCAATCACCTCACGCTTGGAACTACGGTTCCCTCTGGCTCATCGCTCCAGTCGTTCATGCTCGAATTGCTGCTTTCCTGGATACTGATGCTGGTAGTACTGCGAGTGTCAGAAAATCCCTCCAGCGGCGCTCAGGCTGGCCTTGTCGTCGGTTCCGTGATCGCGCTCGAAGCGATGTTCGCAGGACCTGTCTGCGGGGCTTCGATGAATCCCGCCAGATCGCTGGGACCCGCGCTGATTTCACTCAAACTGCAGCACATCTGGATCTATCTCACAGCCCCGGTGCTCGGCGCACTGCTGGCAGTGCCTGTGAATCGAATTTTTCATCACTCGCCAACAGACTCCGGAGCATCTGCGTGAATCTCACAGAATCGCTCACGCGACTGATTTTCTTCACCGGCAAAGGTGGTGTGGGAAAAACGTCGCTGGCCTGTGCCACGGCCTTGAAACTGGCAGACAGTGGTCTTCAGGTTTTGCTGGTTTCTACGGATCCCGCCTCCAACCTGGACGAAGTCCTGCAAACCTCGCTCGGAACTCAGCCGGTCCCCATACCCGCCGCTCCCCGCCTTGCTGCGATGAACCTCGATCCCAGGCAGGCCGCTGAAGAATATCGTCGGCGAATGGTGGAGCCATATCGCGGGCTGTTGCCGGAGTCTGCCATTCTAAGTATCGAAGAACAGTTTTCCGGCGCCTGTACCATGGAGATCGCCGCGTTCGAAAAATTTGCCCAGTTGCTGGCGGACCGAACTGCCACAACCAAATTTGATTCTGTCGTCTTCGACACAGCCCCCACCGGACATACCCTGCGGCTGCTGGCGTTACCTGCCGCATGGACCGATTACCTGCAGCAGAACACGACCGGCATCAGCTGCGCAGGGCCGCTGGCCGGGCTCCGTGAACAGCAGGCTTTGTTTCAGCAGGCTGCGACCGTCCTGCGCGATTCTTCGTCCTGCACCTTCGTGCTGGTGGCCCGGCCGGATCAGTCGTCGCTTCGTGAAGCAGCCAGGACCAGTCGGGAATTGCAGCAGTCGGGAATTGAACAGCAACGGCTGGTGATCAACGGTGTGTTTCGACCAGGCCATACCGGTGACACTCCCGCAGACGCACTCGCAGCCGAAATGCAAAGGCAACTGCTCTCACTGCCCACGCCACTCAACACGCTGGCCCGCACTGAAATCCCCTCGCTTGCCGTCACACAGCCTGATCCTGCCTGGCTGCGAAAGCTGCTCAAGCCGACCACCGAAACTGCTGTCCCGCCAAAGTCCGGCGCTCACAGCAGGCCCTCAGCGTTGCCTCCACTCACGTCGCCCGCATATGCAGTCGCAGAAGACGGCTCGCCTCACGCTTCACCCGCACCCATGTTTCCACCACTGAACAGTCTGACCAGTCTGCTGGCCGCTGCGGGACACGGCGTTATCCTCGTCATGGGGAAAGGAGGTGTCGGCAAAACATCGGTCGCCACAGCAGTCGCTCAAGCGCTGGCAGCCCGTGGCCACCACGTGCTGCTGACGACAACCGACCCTGCGGCACAACCGTCTCCAATCAACTCCGTTGGCCTCACCATCGCTCGAATCGACCCCGAAGAGGAAACACAGCGCTATCGTCAGCAGGTCATCGCTCAGTGTTCCGCAAACCTTGATGCCGCAGGACTCGCACTTCTGAATGAAGATCTGCGGTCGCCCTGCACTGAAGAAATCGCGGTATTCCGAGCATTTGCCGAGGTGGTTTCTTCGGGGGCACGACAATTCGTCGTGATCGATACCGCTCCAACAGGCCACACCGTTCTGTTACTCGATGCAGCGCTCGCGTTTCATCGCGAGGTGGAGCGACAGAGCAGGGCACTTCCTGAATCAGTACAGCAGCTCCTGCCCACGCTGCGCGATCCTGACCTCACCCGGATCCTGCTCACCGTGCTTCCGGAAGCTACGCCAGTGCATGAAGCCGACGAACTGCAAAAGGATCTGCAGCGCGCCGGTATCCAGCCCTTCGCGTGGGTGGTGAATCAGGTGTTCAGCGGACTGCAGACCACAGACCCGGGGCTGCAGGCGCGGCAGACCACAGAACAGCGATGGCTGCAGGAAATTGGCAGGCTGGCGACACGAGCCGTCAGCATTCCGTGGACTCTGCAGGGGATTGAGGCATAACATGAAGTGGATCACGCCGGAACTTGACGCCTTTCTTCAGGCCCGCGAAGCCGAACAGTCGCTGATTCCAGAGGACAGGCTGGAGTCCTTGCGAGAGGTGGCGGGATGGATCAGCAGCAGGCTCGCTGCCCATCAGCCAGCAATGCTGGTGTTCATCTGCACCCACAACTCCCGTCGCAGTCATTTCTCACAAATCTGGGCAGACATCGCTGCACGGTACTATCGACTCAACAGCGTACAGACGTTTTCCGGCGGAACAGAAGTAACCGCAATGAACCCCCGTGTTGCGGATTCGCTGCGGCGAAGCGGACTCAGGGTGAATGTCGAGAATCCACAGGACAGCAATCCACGGTACCTCGTCCAGTTTGCTGCCGAACAACCACCTCTGATTTGTTTTTCCAAGATTCACAATCAGCCACCCAATCCCGATCGAGATTTTTGCGCAGTGATGACATGTGGTCACGCCGACGAAGCGTGTCCACTGGTTCCCGGCTGCACTCTCAGAGCGCCGGTACGGTACACAGATCCAAAAGTGTCCGACGGGACACCGCACGAGGCCGCCACCTACGATGCACGCTCAACTCAGATCTGCAGAGAGATGATTTACATGATGCGAATGGTCCAGGCAACCCGCTGAAGTGGCCCTGGCCCAATCCAGCACGCGTTTGTTCAGTCAAACTCCACCGAAACCGGGGCATGATCACTCACTTCCAGCGCCGCTTCCCGACTGATGGCAGCCGAACGAAATCGCGGCCGCGCGGCCGCGTTGCAGCACAGATAATCGATTCGCCAGCCCCGGTCCAGCTCCCGTGCCCGGCCACGGTTTGACCACCACGAGTAGGGGCCGTGGACATCCCCGTGATGTTCTCGGATCAGGTCGTGCCAGCCTGCCTTCAGAAGTCGTCCCATCCATGCCCGCTCATGCGGCAGAAAACCGGATGTCGACTCGTTGGACTTCGCATGGAAAATGTCTTTTTCCGTGTGGGCCACATTGATATCGCCTCCAAACACCAGCGGTTCACCGGAACGCCGGGAGTCCAGCCACCGCCGAAACATACCGAGCCAGCGGTCCTTCACCGCCTGACGCTCGGGGCCCGAAGAACCGGACGGCAAATACACGCAGGCCACCCTCAGCCCACCCGTTGTCGCCTCAATCAGCCGACCTTCCTCATCTCGGTGACGTCCAGCCACCTGCAGCGAATGCACCTCAATCGGAAAACGCGACCAGATCGCCGTTCCGGAATATCCCGGTCGCTCCGCCGGATTCCAGACAACATGCCAATCCCTCGGCTGGCGGATGTCAACCGGCAGCTGCCCCGGCAACGCACGAACCTCCTGAAGCAGCAGCACCGCAGGATCAATCGAGCTCAAATGTTCCATGAATCCCTTTCGCAACGCCGCCCGAAGGCCATTTACGTTCCACGTCGTGATTCTCATGACACCGACTCTTAACTCAGCGGATACAGAACCGATATGCGCCGCAAGTGAAAACGTTAAAACTGGCAATCTGGAGAAAATGCGAATTTCTGTAAGTTTTCACCAGATTCTGCTTGAAAACTCGCTGTCGCCACTGGAGACTAATGAGTTAGTTTCCAAAAAGCCACACGTCAGTCACCAACGTTCGCAGATCACCTGCTCACGATTGTTTTCTAATTACCTGAATCCCCGTAAATGCTGACGTCATCGTGTGCCACCGTGCAGACTGGATCATCGACATGAAATCGCCCCTCGCTCATTTTCGCCTTGCAACATTTGGTCTGGCCGCTGCTCTGACGCTGGGGTCCCTCTGCCCGCTGTCTCAGGCCGACGAGCCTGCCGGCTCCCCGGCCGCATCGGCAGCTAAAACCTCAGCAGCTAAAACCACAGCCGCAAAGACGACAGCTGCAAAAGCCGCTGTCCGCCCCCGAACAGGATTCACCCCCCAGGACGAACAGCGATTCCGCGGGCTGCCGCCCGAAAAGCTGCTCCAAAACCGCTCTCAGGATGTCGTTCTTGACCAGAACGGTGGCTTTTCCGCTCAGCTTCTGTCCATCACCACCGGCGAACTGGCTCCCGCAGGTAAGATGAAGGTGAAACTCCTCAGCCGTGGCCAACTGCTCGCCGAAACCACGACCGATGACGACGGAAAATTTTCCGTCACCGGAATCAAGCCAAAACAGGTGGTTGCGATCTTCGCCTCCGGCCCCTCCGGCTTTATCGTCTACGGAGTGCGCACAGCAGAAGCCTCCGAAAAGAACCCTGCCACCCGTGAAATCGACGTCGAATCCGTCATCGTCGATACACCCAATGCCAGCGTCGCCACAGAACTGCTCAGACGGTCAATCGGCATCCGTGATCAGCGGTTTTCCGGCACCGTCCGCGACAGCGATAAGCAATTTCCTGAACCGTCCGGCGAGCTCGCCACCTCCCTCAGCTACGACAGCGTACAAATCGCTGCCGACGGTAAGCTGTATGGCCAGATCAATCTGCTGGACGACCGTACCGGACTCCTTCGCGAAGTCCTCAGCCTGCGTGTCTTTTTCCTGAAGGACGGCAAAGTTGCCGCTGCTGGTCGCGTCGCTGGTGATGGTAGCTTTTCTGTCGGTGGCCTCGAACCCGGTGTGCACAGCTTCATCGGTGTTGGTCGTGACGGCATCTTTGCCCTCGGTATCGAAGTGCTCCCGTTCAAAGCCGCCGATAAACTTGAAGATGCTGTCCCAGTTTCGCTTTTCGCCAGCTGGAAGTCGCCGTCTCCCCTGTCACCGCGCAAAACATTAACGCTGGCAACTTCTCCAGCTTCTTCGGCCAGGACCCAGGGACTGCTCCCGGTGCCCCCGGCGCTCCCGGAACCGCACCCGGTGGTGCCCCCGGCGCTCCCGGAACTGCACCCGGTGGTGCCCCCGCCACTCCCCCAGGCTCAGGCAGCCCAACCGGACTCGGCACCGCCGGTGCGGGAGCAGGGGGCGCAGCAGGCGGATTGGGTGGTGCCCTGGCAGGCGGACTGGCCGGTGCACTCGGCGGAGCTGTTCTTGGGAATGGTGGGAACGCGTCAAACACGACTCCTCCATCTCCTCCGCCCCCGCCGTAGTTCGCTCGCTCTGTCGCTCTGATAGTCAAACAGCTAATCTCCACACCGCCATCACAATGTGGCGGTGTTTTTTTGTCCCTGCCACCGCGCCGCTACTCTCATTTCCAATGAACCCCCAGTCACCTCCCGGTCATTTGATCTGTGAGCAGTCGCCCGCTGACGGCGAATGGAACATGGCGCTCGATGCCGCACTCCTCGCACTCGCCACTCAGCGTGCTGAATCCATTATTCGCATCTACCGTTGGAACGCTCCTGCCGTAACGCTTGGGTATTTTCAGGCATCCAATACTACACCACCACAGCAGTCGAATCCATTTCCCGGTCTTCCCGTTGTCCGACGACTCTCTGGTGGCGGCGCGATACTCCATCATCATGAATGGACTTATTCCTGCATTCTTCCACCGCACCACCCGGCACGACAAAACCCCTCACAACTCTACCAGACAGTTCACCTCGCCCTGATAGAACTGCTTGGTCGCTGCAATGTGCCCTGCAGGCTTCGCGGTGAACCAGGTCACCCACCCTCAACGCCTTCAAAGGATGCCACAGCCGCGACAGAGCACTTCCTTTGCTTTCTTCGCGGTAATCCCAACGACATCGTGCATCAATCCGGTTTCAAGATTGTCGGCAGTGCTCAGCGCCGCAGGCAGGGCGCAATTCTCCAGCACGGCAGCATTCTGATGAGGGCGTCCAGTCATACGCCCGACCTTCCCGGACTGCTTGACCTCAGCCCCTCCTGCGATCTGCAGCTCTTCGAGCACTCGTTGCCGGATACAATCGCAGGCTCCGTAGCCGAAAGCTGGGAAAGGCGAACCTGGACAGACTCTGAACTGCAGCTTGCCGATCAAATTCAGCGGCAGGCCGCCATCGAGCAGTCTCAGGCCAGCAATTCCTCAACCACCCGCGACTCTTCCACACCAGTCAATCGAGTGTCAAGCCCCTGATACTTCCAGGTGAATCGCGAATGATCAATTCCCAGCTGATGCAGCAATGTCGCGTGGACATCGTGAACTGAAACGCGGTTCTCGACCGCTCGATATCCAAATTCGTCAGTCGCTCCATAGCTGAAGCCTGGTTTGAAACCGCCGCCGGCGAACCACATCGTGAAGCCAGCCAGATGATGGTCTCTTCCATCGCCCTGAGCCATGGGCGTGCGGCCAAACTCAGACCCAAAGACGATGATCGTGTCGTCAAGCATTCCCCGCTGCTTCAGGTCCGTAATCAGCGCTGCAGCTCCCTGATCGACTTCTGCAGCGGTACCGGCGGAGTGTGCCTTGACAGCTCCATGGTGGTCCCAGTCACGATGATACAGCTGAATGAAACGCACTCCTCGTTCAGCCAGACGCCTCGCCAGCAGGCAGTTGGATGCAAAGGACCCATCGCCTCCCTGTGTACCGTACATGTCCAGTACGTGTTTGGGTTCACGGGTCACATCCATCAGCTCCGGGACGCTTGACTGCATCCGAAACGCAAGTTCGTACTGAGCGATCCGGGTGGCAATCTCGGGGTCATCCAGACGGGCGTTTCCGAGTTGATTGAGTTGCTGTACGGCGGATACGACATCCCGTTGTCGAGCAGTCGTCACACCTTTGGGATTACTCACATACAGAACAGGGTCGCCGGTCGCCCGAAATTCCACGCCCTGAAACTGGCCCGGCAGAAATCCGGAATGCCACTGTCTGGCAGCAATCGGCTGTCGCTGGCCGTAACGGCCGGTACTCACCATCACCACAAAGCCCGGCAAACTGCTTGTTTCAGCGCCGAGTCCGTAGAGCAGCCATGAGCCCATCGCCGGACGGCCGGCCGTCATCGTTCCGGTATTCATGAACGTATGAGCCGGGTCATGATTGATCGCGTCAGTATGCAGCGATCTCACGATGCACATGTCGTCCGCACAGGCAGCTCCCAGTCGCGGCCAGATCTCCGCGAATGACTGGCCCGACTGTCCCCACTGTCTGAACTGGTGCTGCGGTGCGAAACAGTTCAGACGCTGCCCCTGCAGCTGCGCAATCTGCTGGCCCTGAGTCACCGATTCCGGCATCGGCTGACCATGGAGTTCTGCAAGCTTCGGTTTGTTGTCCCACGTGTCAATGTGAGTCATCCCACCGGCCATATAAAGCCAGATCACTCGCTTTGCTCGCGGAACATGATGCAAAGGCTGCAGCGTTCCCGGCCAGCGCGTTACGGATGGAGCGGCGTCACCGGCAGCGGCAGTTCCCAGCAGCGACGTCAGGGCCATTGACCCAACACCCACTCCGCCGGTTCCCAGAAACGAGCGGCGGGCCAGATTGACAGGCAGCGTAATCATTGGTCACTCCAGGGGAAATTAGTTTCGCGTAATGACTTCATGAAGGTTAAGCAGGACTCGGGCCACACTGGTCCATGCTGCCAGTTCCGGTCGCGGAACGTCTGTTCCGGAAGGGCGGCTTCCGACCCCCAGCAATGCCTCGGCCGCAGCCGCATCAGCCGCATATTGCGTTCGATGTTCGCCCAGCAGCTGCAGCACCACACCACGCTCCTCAGCTGTTGCCGCTCGCGACATTGCCCGACGAAATGCGTAATCCACGCGGGCCGCATCGTCACCGCCACCCTCCCGAAGAATTCGTTCCGCAAAGACTTTGGCAGCCTCCACGTACGATGGATCGTTCAGAAGCACCAGCGACTGCAGCGGGGTATTTGAGCGATTTCGGTCTGCTGTACACTCCTCCCGGCTTGGAGCATCAAAGGCCAGGAGGCTGGGGTGCAGATACTGACGCTGCCAGTGTGTGTACAAACCGCGACGATAGAGTTCTTCGCCGTTACCGTTCTGCCATTCACGAGTTGGAAAATTCAGGTAAGCCCAGTAGCCAGCGGGCTGGTAAGGTCGCACGCTGCGGCCACCAACCCTTCGCACAAGAAGCCCGCTCACAGCCAGCGCGTTATCTCGCACTGACTCAGCATCGAGCCGGAACCTTCCCTGGCGGGCCAGCCAGCGATTGTCCGGGTCACGCTCCCGCAGGACTGCATCGGCCAGAGATGACTGCCGGTAAACCTGCGTCAGCAGCATGCACCGAATCAGGTGCTTCATATTCCAGCCTGATCGTCGAAATTCGACCGCCAGATAATCCAGCAGTTCCGGATGGCTGGGCCATTCGCCCTGAGCCCCAAGGTCGTCCAGCCGCCGCGAAAGCCCTGCTCCAAAAAATAGCTTCCACAGGCGATTCACTGTGACACGTGCCGTCAGGGGGTTTTCACCAGAGACAAGCCACTCCGCAAGATCGAGCCGGGTGAGCCGTCGATCTGCCGCTGGTTCTGATGCAAGCACAGCAGGAATCGCAGGGGTGACAGCATCGCCGCTGTCGTCCATCCAGTTCCCGCGGGGCAGGATACGAACCATGCGAGGTTCAACGGCCTCTGTGACGAGTGTCGTCGGCATTGTGGCTTCGAGAGCATTGCGGCGACCCTCAATCTCTTTCAGTCGATGTCGAACTGGCTCCAGAGCAGTCGTAATTCCTCGGTGCCAGGCCGCAAATTTGGCCTGCTGCTCCGTGCTTCGCTCCGCGGAAGGCACAGCGAGAATTGCAGCGATATCAGCAGGGGGCAACGCCGCTCCGGAAACTGGCCGCTTTGCAGTGGATACAGACAGCCGAAAACAACCCAGATTGTGACCCGGATTATCGTGATTCTGATCGAGAGTAATCACGAGACGGGCACCTTCAGGAACTGTCAGATCGAGTGCTGTCTCGAAAATCGCGTAGTGAGGCTGAAGAGCCTGCTCCATCACCGCCCAACCCCAGTTAGCACCTTTTGCATCGTTATCTATAGCGCCGGCCGCCGACCACTTTCCGTAAGGGTTGCGATCAGCTGCACCAGTTTGTTCAAAGCTCGCTGCTGCATTCCGGAGACTAATCAGCTCAGACGCATTGTCGCTGCGAACTTCCACTCGAAATTCCGTAAGGACAAAATTGCCATTCGATGCACGCCCGACCCCTTTCCTCGGAAGGGAATCATCCGGCGCCACATCGATTCGGAACGCCGTGATTCCAGGTGGTAACGAGGAGAATTCCAGCACGTAGGAATCAGTTGCCGGGTTGGGGCCGGCTGCCAGAAACATTCCGTCGCTCCGACGCTTCAGCTCTGTGCCATTCTGTGTCGCTGTTGCCTGAGGTTCGAGAGTGACCCAGTTCGCCTGCTCCCGCTCCCACGTTTCGCGAAGCGCGGCAAGCTCAGGAGTCTCTGTAGACAACGTGGACTTCAGCATTGCGATCTCGCCATCCAGTTCCGCCAGGTGGCGAGACTGCTCAAGTGTGGGCACGCGCACAAAAGGCCCCCAATTTCCGTCGGAATTGGCTCCGGAATACAAACCTCGCTCCCGAATGTCCGCAAAAAAGGCCTCGAAACGATAGAAGTCGCGCGTTGTCAACGGGTCGAACTTGTGATCGTGACACTCCGCACATCCCAGCGTAATTCCAAGCCACGTGCCGGTAGCGTTACGCACCCGCTCAGAAATGTACTTCGCAAGATACTCCTTCGGCTGGACACCCCCCTCCGCACTCATCATTCCAAGTCGGTTGTAACCGGAGGCGATGCGATGTTCGAGCGTCGGTGAAGGAAGCAGGTCCCCTGCCAGCTGCTCAATCGTAAAACGGTCAAACGTCTTGTTGTCATTAAAGGCCGCGATCACGTACTCGCGAAATGGCGAGACACTCACCTCCTGGTCTCCGTGATACCCCACGCTGTCGGCGTAACGAACCAGATCCAGCCACCACATCGCCATTCGCTCGCCATAGTGAGGTGATGCAAGCAAACGATCCACAGCCCGTTCCCATGCATCCGCAGACTGATCTGCCACAAATGCGTCCACCTCGTCGGGTTCCGGAGGCAAACCCGTGAGGTCAAGGCTGAGTCGCCGCAGCAACGTCACTCGGTCAGCCTCAGATGCGGCCGAAAGACCGAGTGCCGATCGCTCCTGCTGCACGTGACGATCTATGCGTTCCGCAGCCTTTTTTGCGTCCCCACCAATCCATGAATCTTCGACCTCGGCAATTGGCAGAAAGGACCAGTGCCCCTGAAACTCACCGCCCTGAGAAATCCAGAGACGCAGGAGCTCTACTTGATCGGCACTCAGCGATTTTCCGGTTTCCGGAGGCGGCATCACAAGCTCAGTATCACCGGACGTCACCCGCTGGATCAGCTTGCTTTCAGCCGGCTGACCAGGCACGATTGCCCCGGCAGCACCACCTTCGCCATGGAGTCCTGCCTGAGTATCGAGACGCAGATCAGCCTCCCGCTTGTTGCGGTCCGGACCGTGACAGGCAAAACAATTGTCCGACAGAAGCGGACGTATATCGCGGTTGAATTCAATCTTCCGTAAAGAGCCGGCACCGTCGTCTGCAAGTATCGAGCAGCTGAAGGGTGCACAGACAAGCAGAACCAGAGCAGATCGCGGGAGCATCGTTCAGTTCCACGTCAGGTGAAAACAGCGGGGCAGGGCAGTCGAGCCAGATGCGATATTCTCCGGTGACGACTGCGTCGTGTCCAGACCACACAACCGCCGCATTTTCAGAAGTCTGTGATTGGAAAAAACTCATCCATCGATCGAACGTCTCAGCCGGTAACTGCCACAGACTCCGAAACCACCGTCGCGATTGCTCAGCCAAACCAGCAATGGCATGGCAAAAGACCACAGGATGCCAAGGATCAGCATCCCACGGAGTACCGGGCTGAGCAGTTCCACCGCCCCCAGACGAGTCCCGCCCCAGAAGGCTGCCGGAGCACCGGCCAGACCGAAGAACCCTGCAAGCCACAGCCGGTGACGAAGCCAGGAAAGTGAAAAACGCAGTGTGGTGGCAAACTGCATCCAGAGCACCGTCATCCAAAATGGCGGCAGCCCAGGAAGCCAGCCATCGTCAGCAAAACGCAGCACATCCAGCTGCAGGCACAATCCATCGACAATGCAACCCACCAGTGCCGCAATAAGCACCAGTCGCAGTTCCGGCCCCCGGGCCGTAGCAAGGGCGATATGCAAAACCACCAGTAAAAACGCAAAGGCCGCGCCAGGCGTTCCTGCGCCCCAGGCCGCGCCGAATACGCACGCCAGCCACCCCAATTCGTACATCAGGAAATTCAACCATTTTGCAGCCGACATTACGCTCACCTCCTCAATCCCGAAAAACCTGCAGACAGCAATTTCCACACATTCTGCCCCAATTCACCAATTACCCCCGCTTTTCAGCCGAAATTCCTGCTCTTCCTCGTGTGAATCTGGTAAACTCTGCGTCATTCTCGACGTTCCTCCATTTTCGTCACAACACCCGGATGACAACGTGGTACAAGCCATGCATTTCCAAACACTTCGTCAGTTTCTCCGATCTCTGCTCCCCACCCACAAAAACACTCGTTGCCGACGCCAACCAGGTCGCCGACGCAGCCTCGCCGAACAACTCGAATCCCGTGCACTTCTCGCCGGAAATGTGCTCGTCCAGGTCCAGAACGGCAACGCGACCATCACAGGTGATACCGCAGCCAACCAGCTTGAAATCACCGGTGGTCTCAACAGCATCCTCGTCCGTGGGCTCGAAGGCACCACCATCAACGGCGGGTCCGCCACGTTTACTCTTGCCTCAACCAGCACGTTCAACGGCGGTCTGGTCATCAGCCTGGGTCAGGGTAACGACCGTCTGACCATCGGTGCCGACGTTGCGCTGGGCTCAGTCAGCATTTTCGGGGAAGCCGGTGACGATACACTTTCAATCACCTCCAGTACCGTCAACGGCAACCTTGTGATTGACGCCGCTGACGGCAGCAACACCATCACGCTGCTCGATTCCACGCTCAAGTCCCACGTCGCTCTCAATGCCGCCGGTTCCTCACTCATCAGCCTCCGCGGTGGCCGCATTGATGGACGACTGACTGTTGATACCGCAAACAGTGACGATCAGGTTTCCATCGATTCCACCACCGTCAACGGCCACACTTCAATCGAAGTTCGCGCGGGCAACGACGTGGTCGCTCTCCGTAATGCCACACTCAACGGCGAACTTTACGTCGATGCCGGACGCGGTGACGATGTCGTCTACGTCGAATCCTCCACAGTCGCCCGCCGCTCTGCCATCTGGATGCGCGAAGGCAATGACAACCTGCGGATGCAGGGAAATACTCGCTTTAATCGCCGGCTCCTCATAGGCGCCGTACTCGGCAGCGACCAGGTCGAGTTCACAACAACCGTCGCTCTCCCCCGCCTCACTCGACTCGGACGCCCCGGCGCGACCGTCAGTCCCGCAGTCATCGAAGCCAAAATCAATAACACCACCACCGGAGTCTTCGGGCGGGCCGCCACCGCCGCTGACCTGCTCACACCAGTCCTCAGCATCGATGTCACTCCCGCTACGGTCGGAGAAGAAGCCGGGGCCACCGCCGCAAACGCTTCAGTCTCACGTACCGGTTCCACTGCAACCGCCCTCACGGTCACCCTGACGTCCTCCGCCACCACTCGAGCCACCGTGCCGGCGACGGTGACCATCCCCGCCGGCGCACAAAATGCCTCCGTCGCTGTCGCCGCCGTCGATAACTCCACTGCAGAACCAGATGCCACCGTCACCATCACGGCCGCGGCCACAGGTCTGAAAACCGGCACCGACACTCTCATCGTGACCGGCCAGGAAACCGCTGCACTCACACTCACGCCACCGTCCACTTCCATCACAGAAGCCGCCGCTGACTCCGCGCGGACGTTCACCGTTTCCCGCAACACAACAGATAATTCACAGCCTCTCACTGTCACGCTCACCTCCTCCAATCCCACCCGGGCCGAAATCCTGGCCTCTGTCGTGATTCCCGCAAACTCGGCAACCGCCACCTTTGTCGCCGCCGTACAGAATACCGTTGATGATGGTGATGTGTCCGTACAAATCACTGCCACCGCCACCGGTCTCACCACAGCCACATCCACAGTCACAATTGTCGATGACGACACCAGCAACGGCACGCTGGCCATCAACGCTCAGGCCACCTCCATCGACGAGAATTCCGCGGATGGCCTCCTGCTCACCGTCACCCGCAGCGGTGTTCCACTGTCCGCTCCGCTCACAGTCAACCTGCTCTCCAGCAACCCTCGCCTGACCGTTCCGGCCACCGTAACGATACCGGCAGACGCTGCATCAGCCACCGTCTCAGCTGTCCCGGTAAACGACACGTTCGACGATAACGATCTGCTGGTGCAAATCACCGCCACCGCAGAAACATTTACCACAGGTACCCTCTCCGTAACCGTGGTTGAGGATGATGTCGCTGCACTCACTCTGTCGCCTGCCTCCACCACCATCATCGAAGATGCAGGAACTGCCCAACGCACGTTTACCGTGAGCCGCAGCAATGCCCGCACCAACTCCAGCCTCACCGTCAATCTCTCCACCGGAACACAGACTCGTCTCACAACTCCCGCCACAGTTGTCATCCCGGCCGACCAAAGCTCCGCCGACATCGTGCTCACCGCCAACGACAACCAACTCTTTGACCAAACCATCAGCGTCCAACTCACTGCAACCGCCGACGGATTTACCGTCTCTCAGTCAACAATTTCGCTCGTCGATAATGAATCCGCTGCACTGACGCTGTCACCGTCCACCGCAACTCTCAACGAAAGTTCCACCGGCGGTCTCACGCTGACGGTCTCACGCAACTCGGCCGATCTCTCCGCTCCGCTGACCGTCCAACTCTCCTCAAACTCCAGCCGCGTTTCCGTGCCGACACAGGTCACCATTCAAATCAACCAGTCCTCCGCCACGTTCACAGCCAGTGCCGTTCAGAACGAACTCCTTGACGGAACTGCCTCGGTGACCATCACAGCAGCTTCAACTGCCTTCACAAGTTCCAGCTCGACACTCTCTGTGACCGACGATGACGTTCCGACACTTGCGATCACCCCGACTACGACCAGCGTTTCCGAGACTGTCGGTTCCACAACCGTTTCCGTTTCCATCGGAAAGACCACAACCACAGATCGAATCGTGACCCTGAATTATTCCAATTCACAACTGCTCAGCGGTCCAGCCTCAATCACGATTCCCGCCGGACAGTCGGCCGCCAATCTGCAACTGACAGTAGCCAGTGACGTCGTGATCAGTGGCTCACTTACTGCCGCCCTTGCTGCCAGCATCGCAGACTCAAACCCGGCAACCGCCACGATCACTGTCCTTGACAATGACACCATGCCTCTCACTGCCAGCGGTAACACCAATCCCTTTGTCGAGTCCAGCGATACACTGATTACGAAAAACGCCAGTTTCACCATCACTGGCGGATCCGAACCGTTCGCACTCATAGAGCTGGATGCCAACGGAGATGGCACGTACGAATCCTCCACTTTTGCCGACTCCTTTGGCGACTACTCCATTTCCACAACTCTGACCCACACCGCCGCCAACAACGGCGCTAATCGCCTTATTCTCCGTGCCACTGCCGGGCCGAATGCTGCTGATACCGCACTGAATGTCCACTACGCCGTCGGCTCCGTGATCCGCTTCGCCACCACCTCCGGTACGTTCGATGCTGAACTCCTCGATGCCGCCGCCCCCGTAACTGTGGCCAACTTCCAGTCCTACCAGGAATCCAACGCCTGGCAAAACCTGATCGTCCATCGAAATGTACCTGATTTTGTGATTCAGGCCGGTGGGTTCACTGTCTCCAACAGCCAGATCTCAACCGTTGCCACAAAACCACCCATCACCAACGAATTTAATCCGGCCAATTCAAATCTCCGCGGTACCATCGCCATGGCGATGCTCAGCGGAAACATCAATAGCGGTACCAGCCAGTGGTTCATTAACGTTGTGAACAACACGTCCCTCGACAGCGGCAAGTTCACCGTCTTCGGCCGAATCATCGGCAGCGGCATGCAGGTCGTAGATACCATCAACAACATTCCCAGCCGCAATGTCTCGACACTCTACAACAACGGCGCCCTCGGTGAAGTGCCACTCGATAACGCTCCGCCAGCAGGCACTCAAATCACCGGTACTGTCACCACCCAGTCCGGCAGCAACCTCGTACTCGGTACAGGAACAAGCTTCACAACTCAACTACAGCCCGGACAGTCACTCCGTATCGGTGGTCGATTGCACTTTGTCAGCTCAATTCAGTCCGATACCCAAATCACACTCACTTCCCCGGCTCCCGCAGGAAACACCAGCGTCACCGCGTTCAAAGACGCTGCCCCACCGGATGCGGATTTCGTAATCTTCAGCAACATCTCAGAACTGCTGAGCGACATTTAGTCGATGCTGCTGTCCGACCTCCCAGGCCCCTGCAGCGGTGGTCGCTCTCGCAGCCACTGCTGCATGAGTCGCACGTTTCGCTCAAACACATCCGCATTCTGGCTCCTGCCCCCACTCGCCGCAGCAGTCTCAACAGCGTAAACTTCCGCAGATTCCGGTTCACACCGATCTGCGGTCTCACGCTGCCAGTCCACCAGCACCTGCCGCATTTTTTCAAGTCGCTCCCGGTGCTCCGCCACGCCGGCAAGGTTGCGAAACTCCCACGGATCCGACTCGGTATCATACAGTTCCTCAACCGGACGTGTCGCTGCCATGATCAGCGACTGCTCACGCGTCAACTCTCCAGCTTCATGCAACCGTCGCATCGCCTGCAAAATCGGCTTGCTGTCCTTATAGCGGTTCGGCTGAAGGTATGGTCGATTCGGAAAGCCATTCCAGATGTACTTCCACCGACTGTCCCGCACGCTGCGAATCAAATCCACCGTCTCATCCGCCCGATCCCGCGCGGCAAACACGTACTGTCGAGGCTGGTAGTCGGCACTCAGAATGTCCCGCGAGTACATCCGGGAAGGCCGGGCAATTCCAGCCAGAGCCAGCGACGTGGCAGCCAGATCGATATGCTCCACCACATCCTCGCGAATCCCCCCCCTCGCAACTCCCGGTCCGCTCACAATCAATGGGACATGGGTGCCACTGTCGTACAGAAACTGCTTGGCACGGACATGACTGATACCATGATCCGTCATAAAGAAAATCACTGTGCGGTCAAGTTCTCCAGCAGATCTGAGTTGCTCCACGACTCGTCCCACCTCTCTGTCGGTCCAGCGGACAGTATCGAGGTACTGAGCCCAGTCTTCGATAATTACCGCGTCCTGAGGAAGCCATGGCGGGAGGTGCAGGTCAGCTTCAGCAGTTGTCGAGCCCAGCTCGCGAAGTGCCCTCGCTGGCCACTCCCTGCCGTTCCCCTGTCCGCGATGTTTCCCGCCGTGCAGCTGCACCTGCACAAAAAATGGCCGGCCGTCCTTCCGCTTCATCCAGTGATCCCGGTCGTATGCAGCTTCCGGATTCCAGACAAAGTTGTAGTCTGTTTTCGCCACCTTCACGCTCGGCGATGCGCGCACCTCATCCGCAGGACGCAGGAAATCCTCGACTGTCAGATTATTGACATGGTAGCCAGCCTCCCGAAACAACTCGGGTACCAGCCGCACGCCATCAGGCAGCTGAATCAAATGCCCCGGTACGCTCGATCGATGGTTCTCAGCACCCAGACTTGTCTGATAGCACCCTGTGATCAGCGCCGATCGACAGATGCTGCAGATCGGAGCCGTGACGAAGGCGCAGTTGAACTTTGTGCCGGCCGCCGCGAGGGCATCCACGTTCGGCGTTTGGATATCCCGCTGACCGTAACAGGAAAAATCTGCCGACATATCCTCCACAATCAGCCAGACAATATTCGGCCGCTCTGCCAACGTTACCGCTGGCTTGCCTCCTGCGACTGACGCAGTGAGCAGGCTCTGCGTTGGCAGTGAGATGCTCGGCGACCGGGAAATCGCAGCCTGTTCATCCGCACTGAGTGCCTTGCCACGTGCCCCTCCAGCCTTCTTTTTCGCACCCTTGCCCTTTTTACTCCCAGCTTCTCCCTCGCTCCCCGCGCCACGCCCTGATCCCACTTGCACACCCTCGACGTTTTTTTCCGGCAAATAGCGGGACAGCTCGGACTTCACATTCCCTGACTCGACGCGGCCTGCCAGATTCGTCCATTCATACGGATCTGCTTCATGATCGTAAAGTTCCTCGCTGCCGTCCGCATAACGGATGTAACGCCACCGCGAATCCCGCACGGAGTGGTTGTTCCGGCCGAATGTCGTCACTGCCGCGCCGCTCCACTCAGCCCCGGGATCCCGCAGCAGCCCCTCAATTGTCCGCCCCTCGACATGAGCTGGAACCGGTACGCCTGCCAGCCCGCAGAGTGTGGGGTAAACCGACATCAAATCCACCGGACGACTGCAAACCCCTCCGCCCTTCGTCACTCCAGGTACCACCCAGATAAATGGCACCCGCGTGGCTTCCTCCCACAACGCGAACTTGCGCCAGTGCTCTTTCTCACCCAGATGCCAGCCATGGTCGCCCCAGAGACAGATAATCGTGTTGTCGCGGTAAGCAGACTTGTCCAACTCATCGAGAACGCGGCCGATCTGAGCATCGAGATAACTGCACGCGGCAAGATAGGCCTGAATGGCCTCCTTCCAGCGACCGGACTTCAACACTGCCGCATGGTCCCCTTCAGGTTTCGCCATCCGCAGCCCTGCTTCCGGGATGTCTGACAGGTCTCCTGCTCTCGTCGGTGGCAATTCGATTTGGTCCAGCGGATGCATGTCGTAATACTTCTGCGGCACGTTCCATGGCATGTGCGGCTTATGAAAGCCCAGAGCCAGAAAAAACGGGCTCTCGTGCTGCTGCTGGAGCTGCGAGATTCCGTAATCTGTCGTAGCCGTATCGGGAACCAGTTCATCGCCACCCTTCAAAATCCCAAACTGGATGCCGCCAATACTGCGATCCTCCAGAACTTTCGCCGCTCCCAAATCGCCCTTTTCGCTGCTGCCCTCGCCCACCCACTGATCACGAAATCCAGTTCCTCCATGCCATAACTTGCCTTTGGCAAGCGTCTTCCAGCCAGCTTCACGGAAGCGGCTGAAGAGCGATTGCTGACTCTCGATGACTCCACCGTAGGGATCGGAATTCTGGTACACCCCTGTCGTCCCTGGCCGCATACCCGACAGCAAAGCAGCTCGCGAAGGGTTGCACAGCGGTGCTGCACAATGGGCATTGCTGAAAGTCACTCCGCGGGCAGCCAGTCGGTCCAGATTCGGAGTCTTCGCCTGACGATTTCGAGCGAGATGTCCCACCCAGTGATTCAGGTCGTCCACGGCGATGAACAGCACGTTCAGCCCACTCGTCCTGTCAGGCTCCGCTGATCCGGTGCCGATGCCCGCCACGGCAATGCCGGCTGCCGACAGCCATGCGAAAATCAACGCTCCAGCGAATAACCTCAGCATCCTCCGCGCTCCTCTTTCAGTCCCCCACTTCACCCAAATAACTCCCGCACCACATTTCCATGCACGTCCGTCAGCCGAAAATCTCGTCCGGCATGACGAAACGTGAGCCGTTCATGGTCCAGTCCGAGCCCATACAGCAGCGTGGCGTGCAGGTCATGCATATGCATTGCCCCTTCAACCGGATGAAATCCAAATTCATCCGTTGCGCCCCACGTCAGCCCACCGCGAACTCCACCACCGGCCAACCACATACTGAAGGCGGCCGGATGATGATTTCTGCCGTCGCCATTCTCCACTGTCGGCGTGCGACCAAACTCCGCTCCCCAGATCACAAGCGTGTCTTCAAGGAGCCCCCGCTGGTGCAGGTCTGTGAGCAGTCCCGCAATCGGACGGTCCACCTGTCCACACTCCTTCACGAGGCCCGCATTGTTCTTCGTGTGATGGTCCCACGTGTAATCCGTGGAAACCTGAATATACCTCACACCCGCCTCCGCAAACTTCCTCGCCAGCAGACACTGACGACCAAAGTTGTCGGTGGGCGGCTGATTGATGCCGTAAAGCTCAAGAGTCGCTGCCGTCTCGTCCTCCAGTCCAAGAATCCGCGGTATCACCGACTGCATTCGAAATGCCGTTTCATAACTGGAAATCAGCCCCTCGATGCCGCGATCCTCCCCCACCTCCGCCAACTGCGCTCGGTTGAGCGACTGAATCAGGTCCAGTTGCTTCTTCTGAGCGATCTGATCGAGCCGACTATTGCTCAGGTTTGCCACCCGCGCTTTGGAAATCGGGGTTTCGGCAGAACCAATCGCAGTCGCCTGATGGACGGCAGGCAGAAATGCGGCCCCGTAGTTCTGCACACCACCATGGCCCCGCGGAGGAGAGATCGTGATAAAGGCAGGCAGATTCTCACTCTCTCGCCCAAGACCGTAACTCACCCACGCTCCCACACTCGGACGCACCAGATTCGCACTCCCCGTGTGCAGATTCAGGAGTGCTTCACCGTGGGCCGATCCATCTGTATGCAGCGATCGAATCACACAGAGCCGGTCCGCGTGTCGCGACAGCTCCGGAAATAACTCGCTGATCTCCAACCCGCTCTCACCGCAGCGTCGATGCCGAAACGGAGATCCCAGCAGAATGCCCCCCGGAGGACTCCCGTGCTTCCAGATCTCGGTACTGACAGCCTGACCGGCAAACTCATTCAGACGTGGCTTGTGATCAAATAAATCCACATGGCTGGGACCGCCCCACATAAACAGAAAGATCACTCGCTTCGCCCGAGGTACGAAATGCGGCCCCGAGCCCTCCGCGAGAGCCGCGGCGGCAGCAATGCTGAGCCCACCAAAGCCGCAACCCGCACGCTGCAGCATTTCGCGGCGCCCCACTGGCCGAATAAATCCGCTGCAACCGGTCATTCCAGCAACTCCCCATCTTGAAATTACTGCAAATACTGAAATCGACTCGATGCAAATACTGCGTGACACACTCGCGACCACGACTCCGTCAACGCATCTGATTCACTGGCTCCCGCTGATCGCAGTTCCCCCTCCACCAGTCGCACATACTCGGCTGCCGCTGCCAGCTCCGCTGACGTCGGCTCCCCCGCTGCCAGCAGTTCGTAAAGCACTTTCAGGCGCGCCTCGACCGTGACGTCCCGCGACTCCTGCAGCACCCGGCGAGCCATCGCGGATGCGGTCTCCATCACCTGCAAATCATTCAACAGATACAAAGCCTGAACCGGTACCGTTGTCACCGGCCTTGCACCCGTCGCAGAATGCGGATTTGCGAAGTCAAACGCCTCAAATAACTCCGGCAAATCATTTCGAACCACCGGCAGATACACACTTCGACAACGGAAATCAGTCCGTCTTCTCACAAGATTAGCCCCCACTGCCGTCGCCTGATCCCCAAGGTAGCCCACTGTCGATTCCTGACGTCCAGCTTCGAGCACACCCGCCGACCAGAGCATTCCATCTCGCAGTGATTCCGGATCAAGCCGTCGTCGGGAAAATCGTCCCAGGAGCCGATTCTCCGGGTCTCGCTCACGCTGCTCCACAGAGCTGCGGCTTGACAAAGCGAAGACGCGACTGAGTACCACCTTGCGGATCAACGACTTCATCGACCAGCCTTCCCGCTGAAGCTCCAATGCCATGTAGTCCAGCAGCTCAGGATGGCTCGGCTGCTCCCCTGTGCGGCCGAAATTATCCACTGTCCGCACCAAACCGCGCCCCAGCAGGTGATGCCAGATGCGGTTGGCCAGCACCCGCGCACTCAGCGCGGAGGTGCGACTGCCAGCAGCCGTCAACCAGCGAGCAAACTCCTCCCGACCACTCCGATCGCCAGGGAGCGGCTGCGGGGGACCCTCGCACAAAACCTGCAGGAAACCCCGAGGAACGACTTCGGACTTGTCATCGAACCGGCCTGCCAGCCGTATCGCTTCGTCCCGCACCTCGCCACTCTCGACTGGAATCATCGCCCGAGGCGGAATTGTCGGCGGTTTTTCAAACTGAGTTCGCAGATCAGCAACCAGGGCCTTCTGGGCTTTCACTCGCGAAGACATCTCAGCGGCGGCATCCCGAGCTGACTCGGCGAATGACCCGGAGTCGGATTCGAGCTTCGCTGCGACAGCGGACGCGTCTCCCGACCGCAGCACTTTCAATACCGCTTCGGCAGCCCGCAGGCGACGCTCAAGCTCACTCCGGCCACGCCAGTAGTCTTCGTACGCTGTGTTGAGTCCGTCTCCGGACTCGCCAAGACCCTGCAGACGCTCCATCACTCGCTGCTCGTTCAGCATATACCGCTGTTCCATCACGCGAGTCGATGTGAAAATTCCAGCCAGCGCGTAGTAATCGCGAGTGGGGATCGCGTCGAATTTGTGGTCGTGACAGCGAGCACATCCGATGGTCTGCCCAAGCACCGCACGGCCGATCGTGTCCAGCTGTTCATCCGCAACGTCCATTCGCTGACGATCAGGATTCACACCTAACAGCACCTTGGGACCAACAACCAGAAAACCGGCCGCAATCCGCTGACGATCACGCTGTTCGACAGAGTCGTGCGGCAGCAAATCACCCGCCAGCTGCTCCAGCAGGAACCGGTCGAAAGGCAGGTCCGCGTTGATGGCATCAATCACCCAATTCCGATATCGCCACGCCTCACGGAACAAAAAGTTCTCGTCCAGACCGTTCGAATCGGCGTATCGGGCAAGGTCGAGCCAGTGTCGCCCCCAGCGCTCGCCGAAGGCCGGTGACGAAAGCAGCTCGTCAACAAGCTGCTCGAATTCTTCCGGGATCGGATTCGCCAGAAAACGCAGTCGCTGTTCAGCCGTGGCCGGGAGCCCTGTCAGCAGCAGACACACACGGCGAAGAAGCTCCTCCGGCGATGCGTCCACAGAAATCTGGAGTTCAGATCGCTCCAGTTCCGCCAGCACGAAATGATCCAGCTCCGTCCGTGGCCACGCTGCGTTTCGCACAGTCGGGATCGCTGAAACCTGCAGAGGACGGTAAGCCCAGTGCTCGCGGCCCGCAACAGGATCCGATGGGTCCTCAGGGACTACCTGCTCAGCCGGAGCCCGGGAGAGCAGGGTGGACCGAGGCTCGTCACCCCGCACTCCCCCGGCAACGTTCACAAGGAACGTCAGCAGCAGGCAGTGGATTTGCGGTCGGACTGATCGCACACGGATGCTCCTTGTTCGATTCTTCCATCACAGGACTTCAATGGCTTTCAACGGGCCTTCACGTCGTAGCTGCAGATGATCTCCTGGTCCCGCAGATACAGCCGCCCGTTGCAAATCACGGGATGCGTCCAGACACGCCCCTGCGGATTACGCTGTTCCGTCTGCGGTTCAAGAGTGAACCTGCCAACCTCCCTGTAGCCGTCCGGGCTCGCATTCACCAAAAAACACTCGCCCCTGTTCTCTGAAAGACAGTAAAGCATGCCATCCGCAAAAGCGACCGCACCTTTGCTTTCATTTCGCTTGCCGTCCGTCCAGACCTGTTCCCCGGAGAGCAGGTTCTGACAGATAATCCCGCCACCGTCGGTGTGACCGTAAACGTGATCACCGAAAAGAAGGACCCCGCCGTGGTGATTCTTCATGACCTTGTTCTCGTACAACACTTCGACAGAATTGTCCTCGCTCACTCGAACCAGTTTGCAACCGGCACCGTAGCCAGACGTCACATACACCAGACCATCACGGTAGATCGGCGTTGGAATGACCGCGACACTGCCCGGAAAGCTGGTTTCCCAAAGCAGTTTTCCGGACTCGTCGAGCCCGAAGAGTTTTGTTGCAGTCAGCTGAATGTACTGTCGTTTGCCAAAGTGCTTCACTGCCAGGATGCTGCTGTAGTGAGCCAGCTCCGTGATGTCGGAAGACTGCCAGATCTTCTCGCCAGTTTGCAGATCCCAGCAGACGACCGTTCCGATGGCGCCGCCCGGTGTTGCCAGAACACGATCACCGTCGATGAGTGCGGATTCGCAAAAGCCCCAGCTTGGGAGCTGCCCGCCGAGGTTTTTGGGGTCATCGATGTTTTCCTGTTTCAGCTTCCAGCGCCATTTCTCAGTGCCGTCTTTTGCGGCGGCACAAAGCACATCACCGTTTGCTCCAATGGCAACAACAACGCTGCCGTCTGCAGAAACCGTGGGCGTACTTCGCGGCCCGCCACCCCAGCCATTGTCCAGATAACTGCCAACGCGGGTCTGCCAAAGTTTCTTCCCGGTCGCTGCATCGAAGGCCATCAAAAAGTCGCTGGACTGCTGCGTTTTGCCGTCCGATCCCATCGTGTAAAGCACTTCGCCGACGATCGCGACACCAGAGTAACCAAGTCCTGCTTCCCGAGTCTCCCAGAGCTTTGCAGGACCACCCTCGGGCCAGGATTTCAAAAGTCCCGTTTCAACGGAAATATCATCGCGGCTGGGACCACGCCACGAAGGCCAGTCACCAGCGGTCACACACGAAGCCGACAATCCCCCAAACACTCCCGCAAACAACAGCAATAATCGCATGATTCCCTCGATTCAGCCTGAAATTGATTTGTGCGGCTCCTTCAGAATGAGCCGCTGCTGTGGTGGCGGCGGGATCTTAGCAGGGGAGGGCGGTTGGGAAAATGAAGCACGGGATGGAGCGGGTTTCCATGAAGGTCAGCGCTGATTGCCGCAGTCAACTGTGAACCTCTGAGGCAATCCACGACGCTCGAGTTCGGAATTCAGCACACTGTGGTAATGTGCAAGCCGTATGGCCGCATCATCCAGGGATCCCCCGAAGGATCGTGGCTCTTCAAGGTAAATCCTGGGAACCGCGAATTCCGTGATGCGCCAGCCCAGACTGGCTGCCTGGACCCAGAGCTGCAGCGGCATCGCATAGCCCGGAACTGTGATCTCCAGATCCGCTAGAGCACTCACACGGTACGCCTTGAATCCGCAGAACGCGTCCGTGATTCGCAGCCCAAGCTTCTCGTTCAGGCAAGCCGTGATCCGCGAATTAATCTGACGACGCTCAGGAGGCGCGTGATTGTCGCCGGAAAATTCACGCAGATATCGGGAACCGGAAACCATCTCCGCCGGTGAATACTCGTCGTCAATCAGATCTGCGATCTCGCGTACGTACCGTGGTTGATGCTGCCCATCGCAATCCATGGTCACCAACACGTCATAGCCACACCGCTGTGCCCATTCGAAGGCGGAAAGCAGAGCTGCACCGTAACCCCGATTTGGATTGTGACGGCAGACATGCACCTGAGGAAACTGGTCGAGAATCCGAGGAGTTGCATCCGTCGACCCGTCGTCCACAACCAACACATCCGATACGCACGCAAGTACCCCGCGGAGCACGTCTGCGACATGCTGCTGCTCGTTGAAAACTGGCAGGGCGGTCAGGAGTTTCTGAGGCATGTGGAGATCGTAGGCGGAGCAGGGCAGGAGTCAATACCGCAGATGGACTTCCGGGTTTATCGGCGGATGTTGCTTCGCTGCCCACTGCAGCACTCTGAACTTCCACGGACCAGCACTCCGTTTACTCCAATCGAATCGTCGCACCGACAGCTTCGCTGCAGGTCGCTCAGTCGCCACTCAGGCCACCCCCAGTCCTCGAAATCCGAAAAATTCACTCCAGTTCCGCCGGGAAAATGCAGAAACTTCCGCCAATTACCCGCCTGCTCAGTGCGAACTTACCGCATGTTGAGTTGAGCAGGCGCTCAGGTCGCCTAGAATGCAGGCTCTGGCCGGCGTAACGCAGGACGGGCAAGTCGTCCGCACCCGCGGCACACAGCACGGCTCCAGCATGGTCTCGTTCCGTCTGTTCCAAACTCGGAGGTTCCTAATGGCCTACACGCTCCCCAAACTGCCCTACGACTACAACGCGCTCGAACCCCACTTCGATGCCCGCACCATGGAAATTCACCACACAAAACATCACCAGGCCTACATCAACAACGTCAACACAGCCCTCGATGGGTCTCCCCTCGCCGACAAATCCGTTGAAGACCTCGTAAAGGACCTCAACGCCGTACCCGAAAATATTCGCACGGTCGTTCGCAATAATGGCGGCGGTCACGCCAACCACGCACTGTTCTGGACCGTACTGTCCCCGACCGGTGGCGGAAAGCCCGCTGGTGACCTTGCCACAGCAATCGACGCAGCCTTCGGTACATTTGACCACTTCAAGGAACAGTTCAACAAAGCCGCTGCAACTCGCTTCGGCAGCGGCTGGGCATGGCTAAGCGTCCGCGCGGACGGCTCGCTCGTTGTCGAAAGCACCGCCAACCAGGATACCCCACTCTCCGAAGGACGAACGCCAATCCTCGGACTCGACGTTTGGGAGCACGCCTACTACCTCAACTACCAGAACCGCCGCCCCGATTACATCGCAGCCTTCTGGAACATCATCAACTGGGCCGAAGTCGCTCGACGCTTTGCTGCTGCCAGGGGCTGAACCTCCTCTGATCCATCACCGCCATCATCCAGCCGGGGGACGCAGCCGTCCCCCGGCTTTTTTTCACCCGAATTTCAGATTTTTACTGCCGGACTCCAATTTCAGCACACTGGGGAGTTGCTTTTTGACACCTGCGTTGGAACAATACGGAATCTCGTGGGTTTGCGGATTTGTTGCTTCCCGCAATCACTCCCGCAGCCCTCACCGCATCACCTCCCTCTTATCGCCGTAATCCCCCTAATCGCCGTAACCCCTGTAACCAGTATCTCAACAAGCACCCTGGTGGGACCAGACGCTCGTTGACTCCCCCCCCCCCAACCCCCACCGCACCCCCTCCCCCTTATCCCCGGAAGCCCCCTAATCGGCGCAACCCCCTTCACCCGTATCCCCAAAAGGCCCCCGGGTGGACCAGATCCGTGTTGGCGCCCCCCCCCCCAATCGTCACGGATATCACCCCCCTTCAAGAAGACAGGACTCCGTACAATGGCCCGCGTTTACACCTTCCCCCGCGCCGGACGTGGCGAAAAAATCTTTCGCGTTGAATGGAAAAAAGACAGCCCATCCGTTTCCGAATTTGTCGTCCAGACAGCCGCAACATCCTCCGTCGTCGTACATGACTCCGGTGGCAAAGAACACATCTTCGTGGGCAAAGAAACACTCAGGCAGTTCGGCATCACCCCCGAAGATGCTGTCGCCAGAGAATTCTCCAGAATCGCAACCATGGTCTCCCGACACGGTGCCAACCCCCGAGTCGCCGTTCAGCAGGCCTCGCAACTCGGAAAACTGCTCAACCCACGCTGAATCCCACTTCACGCCCACTGCCAGACAACCAACACTCCCGTAACAACCACACCCAGCGCCGCCAACATCCAGAATCCACTCACAATTCTCTTCTCCGGGACGCCCGCAAACACAAAATGATTGTGCAGGGGACTGCACAACAAAATTCTGCGGCGCGTCCACCGGAACCACCCAACCTGCAAAACAACACTCAACACCTCCAACACAAACACCAGACCGCAGCCGACTGTCGCCCACTCCACTCCTGCTCCCACCCCAGCCAACCCCAACACAGCCCCCAAAGACAGCGCGCCCGTGTCCCCCATGAAAACACGCGCCGGATGGCGGTTATACCACAAGAATCCCGCCGACACACCGGCAAGAATCGCGGGCACCACACACCATTCTGACCCCGTGACCTGAGACCCAATCACAAACGCCATACCGGTTCCACAAACAATCACAATTCCCGCAGCCAATCCGTCAAGCCCGTCCGTCAGGTTGACCGCATTCGATCCACCCGCGATCCACAGCGTCGTCCAAATTACCCCAGGTATCCACTCCCACACGCCACGAAACAGCCCGCCACGCTCTGCTGCCGCCGTCCATTCCAGCCAACATCCAAACAGCCCCCCCAGCAACAACTGCCACGTCAGCTTCTGCCTGACTGTCAGTCCCTTACGTCCCGTAACCGCCTTCACATAGTCGTCACACGCCCCCAGTACAGAAAAGCTCAGCACACAAAGCACCACCTGCCAGCGCATCGACCACGTCACGGAAGCTGACGGACACACAAGCATTCCCACAATCACCCCCACAGTCATCAGCACGCCACCCATCGTGGGAGTCCCTCGCTTGGATGCGTGCAGTTCATCAAGCCGCTTCGAGTCGCTCGCGATTCGCTCTCGGAAACTCCGTCGCAACCACCGAATCACCGGCCTCCCCAACAGCAGCGTTGTCAGAAAAGCCGCCGCGGCACTGACCAACAGTTCCCACAGGCGAATGTCCACAACAAGTCCCTAGCCTGCGTGCTTTTCCAGGTGCAGCCACACCCAGCTCTTGCCCAACCGCCCACCATAGTTACCCGCCGTAATCCGAATCAATCCCGGTACGGTCCTCGCTGCCGCAATCGCAGCCTGAGTCGCCTCGCTGACAGCTCCAAGGTCACGACCGTTGATGATGATCTCCATTCCGGACCGAACACCGTCCGGAAGCTGCGATGCCGCAGCGTCCACATCACGCAGCGTCGGACAAAACGGGACATTGGTGCTCGCAAACAAAAACTTGTATCGGCTCCCCGCTTTAGATCCACTTGCGGCGACACCTCCAGGAAACGGCGTGATCACCCCCGGAAATTCCGCGCAAGCCGCCACAGCAAGCTCCGCCGCCAACAGCGAAGCATCTTCAGAATCCGCCAAAAACCAAAGGTTGCCTCCCATGATTCCATCAAACCACGGAAATCGCCGATCCACACAAAACTCGCCACCCATCGTTGGCACCACCCACATTTTTCTGCTGTATCGCTCTTCCAGCCGCTCAAAGCCGTCCCCGAAAAAGGCAAGCTTGCGGCCCAGCCGAAAATACGGAGCACCTTCGGCAGGAACAGTCGGAGAAAAGCAGCGGGCGGTCGGACAGGTAAGAACGTTTTGGGTCACTCGGTGCAAAAGCGCTTTTTCCAACGCCTGCTCGCGGTGCTTCCAGAAACGTGGCACATGCAGCTGACAAATCGCTCCGGGACGGCCATCCGGCGTGATCACAGATTCGTCCCTGCCGGGACCAACATAGCGGTCCACCCCAGCTTCGCAGTCACAAAAAATTGTCGATGATCCGTGACCCGTCGCCGCCTGAATCGCATGGTCCAGCCACTTTCGATCCCTCGCAGTAATCAAAAACTCCGTGTACAGACTGCGAAATGCCTCCGCGTACGTATCCTCAACCAGATCGTCCATTGCTTACCCCGCTTAAACAGGTGCACGAAACGCCGATACACACGCGTGCGAATCACGCCCGGCCACGCCCCTGATACACCTGCAGCTCCGTAATAATCCGATCCATAAAGATGTCGTGAGCAGCCACAGGGATCTCGTCGAACAACTGACACTCAAAGGCCAGAGCAACAAGCGGCGTATCAGGACGAGCATGCTGCAGCAGCTTGTCATAGTACCCCTTCCCATGCCCCATGCGGCCTCCGCGGCGATCAAATGCAACTCCGGGCACCATGATCAGGTCCAGCTCTGACACAGCAACCTGCTTCTCAGGGAGCCCCCGAAGTTCCTGTTTCGGTTCAAGGATCCGGTACATCCCCAGTTCCAGTTCGTCCATGCTCGACAACCGAAACAGCTCCAGCTCCCCTGCGGCGTTGCACCACGGAACCACAATCGTTTTGCCGGTTTCAAGTGCCAGCTGCAGGTCGTGCCGAGTCCGCACTTCGCTCCGAACATCGATGTAGAACATGACGGTCTCTGCCGTAGCGTACTCCGGGAGCGACATAAAGGCGCCAACAATACGGCGACTCAGTTCGTCCTTGTCTTCCTGCGCGTTCCGATTCGCATGAGCCTGCTTCCGCAACGCATCCTTCTGCTCCCGGATCGAATCCCAGTTCGCTGCCGTCTCTGCACTCATCCTGCATTCCGCCCCGAAAACGAATTTCCCCCCACAGCAACACTGCCAGCCCCAGCTGCCCTGGGGGCTGTCCCGTCAGTCCGTCGCTGGTCCGCGTGTTATAGCCTTCAGATCCTCGAATGAACCACCGAGCAAGCCAAAAAAACGGGGATTCGCGGAGGATGGAGCAGAAACAGCCCCGCTTCGACTCAGACCGAGGCCGCTCCCTCCACGTCCCAAAGACCCTTCAAACCCGAGATCGCACCCGCCAGAGCTCTGCCCACTTCCTCCTCATCACCCACCACAACATCCGCTCCGGCCAGCCTGAATTCCTGCTCATGCAGCCTGTACCGAGACCTGACCACCACCGTAGCCATGGGTGACATGCGGCGAACCTGCTGCAAAATTGACATCGAATCATGGAACCCTGGAACCGTGATCACCACCAGTCGCATTCGCTCCACATGCACATGCTGCAGAACTTCCCCAGTTGCCGCGTCCGCTCGAAAGGCCTGAAACCCGGCAGCCCGTGCTGCCCCAACACCCTCAAGCCCCAGATCCAGCACCAGCACTCGCGCGGCGCGGTGCTGCAGCGCAGCGCCAGCACCGCGACCTGCCGGGCCAAACCCAACCAGCAGACAATCGCACAAATGCTCCTTCACATCCGCTTGTCTACCCGAATCCACCGGCGCATAGACCCGACCATTCAGCCACGATGCGATTCGGGGCGCCCAGCCAATCACCGTCGGTGTCAGCAGCAGCGTGACAATCGAAGCCGATACAATGGCGTTCGACTGCAACTCCGTAATCAAATTCTCCGCTCGAGCCTGGCCACCCAGAACAAAAGCAAATTCTCCGACCGAACACAGGCTGAGTCCCGTTCCCAGCGACGTTCCCGACTGCTGCCCGGCAAGCCGGAATAACACGGCAACCACCAGCACCTTGATCAGCAGAATTCCAGTCGAAAGGCCGGCCACAAGCAGAATGTTCTGAAACATCCACACCGGATCAGCAAGCAGCCCAACCGAGCCAAAAAACAGAGTGACCAGCACGATTCTGAGCGAAGCTACGTCCGCTCGGATCTGAAAAGCAAACGGCGAGTTTCCAAGGAACATGCCGGCGACAAATGCACCCAGCGCCGGCGACAGCCCCGCTGCATGCGCCGCCCACGTCGCTCCCAATCCGACAATCACACTCAACAATACCATCAGCTCACGATTCTGACCGATCGAACGAGTTCGCATCACGCGGACTGCCAACAGATTCAGAGCCAGATACAGCGTTCCAACCACACCTGCTCCCGCCGCCACAATTCCCGCGATTTGCAGGAGCAGCTCACGCGGTGCCGCAGAAGACCCCAGAAGAGGAATCAGGAGTGCCAGCGGAACCACCGCCATGTCCTGCACAAGCAATACCGCCAGGGAATTGCGGCCCAGTGGTGAATCAAGCAGCGAACGATCCACAAGAACACCCACCACCGTCGCTGTACTGCTCAACGCCAGCATCGCGCCAATCGCCACACTCACAGAAATGCTCAACCCCAAACCCATCCCAGCAGCAGCGAATGCGGCAATCGTGAGCAGCACCTGCAGGGCACCACACAGCAAATTCACCCGACCAAGCCCCATCACCCGATGCCACGAAAACTCAAGCCCGAGACTGAATAACAGCAACGCTACCCCAAGCTCCGCAATGCCCTCGATCGCTGACTCTGCTCCCACCACCTGCATACTGCCCGGACCACCCGCGATCATCCCGGCTATCAGAAATCCAACCAGAGGACTCTGATGCAGAACGGCCATCAGACTGCCCGCAAGGAAACAGCCCAACAGCAGCAGAACCACCTGCAGCAACAAGTCCCAGCTGTCCATGTCAGCCCCGCCCAACCACAGGCTCCGCCCGCGTCAATCAAACTCATACAGCAGTCAGTGACAGCAGTCAGTTCAGAATCATTCCGGAAATGGCAAACTCCAGGCCCTGATCTCGTCCCCCAATCTTCAACTGCATCTGCTCTTTGAAACGCCCCGGTCTGGCAGGCGCCGTGAAGACCATCTCAACAACCTGCAGCTTTTCCGGTGTTTCCCCCTTACGCACCGAAAAACATTCCTTCAGGTTTCCACAGTCTACATCCGTTACCACAAAGGGACGATTACCCTTGATGACAACTCGAGCTGTTGTGGTCTGGCCTGGACGAAGCGCTTTAAGCTCGATCTGAGGGTTTGAAATGCTGATGTCCTGCTGTACCGTTCCCTGCACCAGGATCGGCAGAAATGGGTTCGCCGCATCGTCAGTCTCGATCGTCACGTACTCCTGAAATCGCCCAGGCTTTGCATCCTTCGCCAGCTGAAATCTCAACGCATACTCCACGTTGATTCCATTCACTGCGGGATCGTTTCTTGAAATCACCTTTGGATCGCACTTCAACGACGGCCCAGGACACTTCACCCCCACGATCTTCCAGTCCGGCCGGCCGGCGTAGGTCAGCTTCACCGTCTGCTCTGAACCCTTGCCAAATTCCAGCGTTCCAAAGTCCAGCTTGCCCGGGTCAAACACCACGTCCGTGCGAATGTACGCTTCGATCGGCACCTGCACCGTTGTCAACGCCGGAGCATCAAACCCGATCGTCAGGGTCGTCTCTCGCTTCCGCGTAAATGCCAGCGTGTTCATACGAACTTCAATCGTCGTCGATTGATTCGGTCCCAGCTGACGTGGACCAACGATCGTCGCAGACGCACACTGACACCCCGTCGAGACTCCTGAAAGCTGCACGGCTGCCGACAGATTATTGGTCACCTTGATCGTTTCAACCGCCTCCGATCCAGTGGCGATGACACCGAAATCCACCTTCTGACGATCCAGAAGAGCGTTCGCCCAGCCCTGCTGCGCAATGGCAGTGGATGAGAACAACGTGTAAATCAACAGAGCTTTCCAACAACGTCCTGCTGCTGACATGATGCCCGCCCGGAAATTCGCAGATGATGCACACCGTAGTCACGACGACTTCACACGGGATTCTGCCAGCATTCGACGGGATTTGCCAACCCCGAAAAAGCAATTGCTGCCGCAGCTGAGAAAATCGGAAACCTGGGCAAAACAGGGGCCCCCAAAAACAGGAATTACCGCATTTCAGCGGATTTTTCTTGCTTTGAATGCTACTCCCCGATCCCCCCAAGCTGCCTCACCGCTTCATATGCCACTGCACTCACGGCACTGCTCAAATTCAAACTCCGCACCTCCGGACGCATCGGCAATCTCAGATTCCGCGCCGCTGACACCTGCAGAATACTCGCCGGCAAACCCCGCGATTCACAGCCAAACAACAGAATGTCGCCCTGACAGTAGTCCACCTCCCAGATGGTTCGCGAAGCCTTTTTTGTCAGGCACCAAACACGCGATTCCGGAAGGCTCCGCTGCACGTCCTCCCAGCTGTCCACAACTTCCCAGTCAAGGTGCTGCCAGTAATCCAGTCCGGCCCGCTTCAATGACGTGTCATCCACTCGAAATCCAAGCGGGCGAATAAGCCACAAACGCGCACCAAGCGCCACACAGGTGCGTCCAATGTTGCCGGTGTTCTGAGGGATCTCGGGCTGATGCAGAACAATATGCAGCAGCGGATCCCTTTTACCCGCTGCGCTGCTGATCAGTTCCGCTTGCGCTTCATTTTCGGTCATAGGCACCCAGCCGGAATCCAGGATCACTGCGGCCTTCCAGAACTTCAATGCCAACCATCCGAATCATCAGCAGTCGCTCAAACGATGCTCCTGTCTGCTCAGGCTGGAAAAACAGATTTCCCAATGTCCAATCCCCACCGTCCGAAGACCCGTAGCGCCCCAGCACCGCCACTTCCTCCGTCATCAAACGCACGTCCACCTGATACTCGTACAGCGGCACCACGTTCTGACGCACCGGCAGCTTTTCCGCGAAATCCTCAATCGTCAGCCGCTGCGTCGCAACACCAGCGTGGACGACCGGAAGAAAATTCAGCAACACCCAGTCTTTTTCAATCTCCTTCGCAGTCACCTCCATCACACAACGCAACTGCCGACGATCCCGCAAAGCTGCCAACTGGGGTATCCGCGACAACGGCAACCCACGCTCCTCCAGACCACTCTGCAATTCCAGAAAACTCTGCCCGCCCGGCATCAGTGAAAATCCCTGAGCCACTCCGGAATGACTCGACGACGTCTCATTCCGCGACATCCCGTCGGAATCCAGCTGCTCCGCCGCAACTGCCTCACGCGCCAGACTTTGCAGCGCCCACGGCGATCCACTCCCCGCCACACCAATCCTCAAGCCTGCAAGATTGAGCTTCTGCCGCTGCTCAGGACTCATCAGCCCGCTCTCATCAAGCTCCTCCCAAACCAGCCGCCGCAGACGCGCGTCTTCAGCCGGCCGACTCACAATCAATGCCTCCAGCCCTGCAGTTCTGATCTGCGCCCCTTTGATCTCACCGCCGTTCGCCCCTTTACCGGTTCCGGCTGAACCGCGAAGCCCCGCCCCATCCAGAACGCCCGACTCCTGCGCGCTCCGAAACAGACCACAGCCAGGGACCGCAAGCAGCAGTCCAGCTATCGCCTTTCGCCTCGTAAACCACATGGTGTCCGACTTTCCCTGTCAATCCTGACAACCAGCTGCAACCCGCTTCCTGCGGGCGATCAGCCATCGCCCTGCCATTCTGAGCCACCCCGGGGAGTTCCGGGAAGACGTGTTTCGCCCCCACACTGCGTTTCAGCCCCCCCAATCGCCCCCCAACCGCATTTCCCGCTCTGAACCAGCAAAAAATGCCGCCCCGAAGCCGAATTCTCACAAAGGCCCCGCTGCGTTATCCTTCCCCAAACAGTCTCCGGTACCACCGCTCCGCTGCACCGAAAACCCCGGACCACGCCAACATGCAATCAGCACCCCTCCGCGTCGGCGAAGGACACGACACTCATCGCACCATCACCGGCAGACCACTCCTGCTCGGTGGCGTCCTCATCGAAGATGCTCCCTTTGGGCTTGATGGTCACAGCGATGCCGATGTCCTGATCCACGCCATCATCGATGCGCTGCTCGGAGCTGCGGGACTCGGCGATATCGGCGAATGGTTTCCAAATTCCAGCCCCGCCTTCCTGAACGCCGACTCCACGCAACTGCTGCAAACCGTCGTCAGGGCGCTCCAGCAGAATCAGTGGGACATCGTCAACCTCGACTGCACCATTCACGCAGAACGCCCGCGACTCGTCCCATGGAAACCGCGCATCCGCCAACGCCTCGCCGAACTCCTCCACATCAGTCCCGATCAGGTCAACGTAAAAGCCAAGTCCGGCGAACAGGTCGGCCCTGTCGGACGCTGCGAATCACTCGCCGCCGACGCCGTCGTCCTCATCACATCAAGGAAGATCTCATGACTCGGAATTCCGATTCCAGTCCGCCCGTCACGCCCGTCACGCCCGTCACGCCCCGCCGACAGCGGTACCTTGGCATCGACCCAGGACTCCGACGCACCGGATACGCCATCATCGAACGCACCGCCAAAGGCCCCGTGCTTCGAGAAGGTGGCGTCATCCAGTCATCCCCGGATTGGCCGCTGCATCAGCGTCTGCAGGAAATCTCCAAAGGACTCCGCGAAGTCATCGCCGAAACCCAGCCCGAAGCTGCCGCTGTCGAACAGGTCTTCTCGCACACACGCAACGTGCGATCCTCGCTCTTGCTCGCCCATGTTCGCGGAATCATTCTGCTGGCCGTGGCCGAAGCCACCATCCCACTCCTGCAGTACTCGCCAGCACAAGTCAAAAAACTCCTCACCGGCAGCGGCAAAGCACCCAAGGAACAAATGCAGCACGCAGTCAAGGCCGAACTGAAACTCACGGCTCTCCCCGACCCACACGACGTCGCCGATGCCTCCGCCGTAGCCCTTTGCCTCTATCACTCCCTTCGCTTCGCCGCCTGAACAGGATTCTCCAATTGATCACTCGCATCACCGGAAACCTCGTTGCACTCTCCGAGCAGTCAGCGTCCATTCGCATCGGTGGCTTCGATTATGAAGTCCTGCTCCCGGACATCGTCCGACGACAACTGCAGGCCAGAATGAACCTCGAAGTCAGCCTGCGAACCATCGAATTCCTCGAAGGTAACCCCCAGCAGGGCAGGCTCACTCCCCGCATCATCGGCTTCATGCACGATGCAGAACTTGAGTTCTTTGAACAAATCTGTTCAGTCGATGGAGTGGGTGTCAAGAAAGCCCTGCGAGCCATGGTTCGGCCAGTCCGCGAAATCGCCGTCTCCATCGAAGAACAGGACGTCAAAACTCTCAGCACTCTCCCAGGCATCGGTCCCGCCATGGCCGAACGCATCATCGCCAAACTTCGTCGCAAAATGACCCGCTTCGCTCTGATGATCGCTGCCCGTATTCCCGATGCCCCCGACAATCGCGCCGACCTCATGACCGAAGCCTGGGAAGCACTCGTCAGCGTCGGACACTCACCCCAGGACGCCCGCGATCGCATCGAATCTCTCGCCCAGGCAGGGAAGAAATTCAAGTCAGTCGAAGAAATCCTGACAGAAATCTATCAGCGGCAGAAGAAGTGATCACACTGCTCCCGAAAGCTTCGCAACCGTGGCCTCCGGACCCTGACGAATCAGCTCCGCCAGCTCCTTCGTCGAGAGCCTCGCCGCTGCGTCCGCTCCGGAAAGCACCCCGTCCACCAAATCCCGCTTCTCCTCATGCAGTGCCAGAATCTGCTCTTCTATCGTGCCCCTCGCTATGATCCGATAGACCATCACCGGTTTCGTCTGGCCAATTCGGTGCGTGCGGTCCGTCGCCTGATCTTCAACAGCAGGATTCCACCATGGATCCATGTGAATGACATAGTCCGCCGCCGTCAGATTCAGACCCGTGCCTCCAGCCTTCAGCGAAATCAGGAACGCATCCCCTTCGCCGTTCTGAAATGCTTCCACCCGCTGCTGACGCTGAACCGGAGTTGTCTGCCCGTCCAGATACTGGTAGCTGATCCCCGCTTCATCGCAGGATTTCCTGATCAGCGCCAGATGAGATGTGAACTGACTGAATATCAGCGGCCTGCTGCCTCGCTCCTTCAACTGCTCCAGACGCTCCATCAGCAGCTGCAGCTTGGACGACGAACCCTCCCACGACTCATCCACAAGACCCACATGGCAGGAGAGCTGACGCAGACGTGTGAGCATCTGCAGGACGCGGAAACGCTGGTCCTGACTGAGCTGTTCGCCGAGCGAATCCAGCTCGGTGACGGTCGCCAGTCGCATCCGATCGTAACGCTCGCGCTCTTCCGGAGTCAGGTCCACCAGCAGATTGGTTTCGGTTCGCGCTGGCAGTTCCTTGAGCACCTCCGACTTGGAACGCCGAAGCACGAACGGGGAAATGACTTTGGACAACCCATCCCGACGCTCAGGGTTTCGCTCCTTCTCGATCGGACCCGCAAATCGACGGCGAAATTGCTCCCACGAACCAAGCACTCCAGGTGCAATCGTGTGGAAAATGCTCCAAAGTTCTCCCAGATGGTTTTCCATCGGTGTTCCAGTCAGCGCCAGCTTCCACTTTGCTGAAATACTCCGCACCGCGGCCGCCGTCTTGCTGGCGCTGTTCTTCACATTCTGAGCCTCGTCCAGAACCAGCGTGCCCCACTCAATCTCCTTCAACAACTCCGCTTCACGCAACGCCAGACCGTAACTGCAAATCACCAGATCTCCGTCAGTCACCTGATTCTTCAGATCCGGCCGATCCGATTCCCGGAACAAAATGGGCCGCAGCGACGGCGTGAATCGCTCACACTCCCGCTGCCAGTTAAAGCCCAGCGATGTCGGAGCAATCACCAGCGTTGGACCGGTTTCCACTCGAGTCAGCAGCAGCGCCAGCGTTTGCACCGTCTTTCCAAGACCCATGTCGTCAGCAAGAATCCCGCCAATTCCCCAGTGAGACAAACGACTCAGCCACCGGAATCCCTCCACCTGGTAGTCACGCAGAGATGCTGCCAGTCCGGCCGGAGGATCCGGACAGATCTCATTCAGCTCCGCCAGTCGCTCCAGACAGTTCTTCCAGTGCTTGTCCGACTCGGTACGAATTTCAGCGTTCTCAAGCACCGTCATCACGCGCGCGGCGCTGGTGTCCAGCTGCAGCTTTCCACGCGACTCATGACTCACGTCAGCAAGCCTCGTCAGGGCCGTTCTGAGCTCTTCAGCCATCAGAGCCCATTTCCCAGGCGATACCTCTACCAGGCCGCCGGAGGAACGGTTCTGAAGACCACTCAGGAGCTCCTTCAGCGGTATCTCCGAGTCTCCGATGCGGCAACTTCCCTGCAAACCAAACCAGTCACGCTGACGAGTCACCGAAACTCGCACATTCGCCGCAGAAACACGCCCGATGACGTTGAACCGATTTGCTGAATCCGCGTGCCAAAGAACCTTCAGATGCCCCTCAGAAACCAGCTGCGATGCGTCGCCCAGAATCCGGTCGGCTTCAAGCGGATCGGCCGTTCGGAAGATCCACGGATTCACCTGCGACAGTGCCCCCAGATTCAATTTCCGTCGGATGTCTTCCGCTATGCGAAGTTCCGAGATCGGATCACGTACCAGCTGCTTGCGGCGATTCTCGACCTCCACAAACCTCCGCAACTCGCCCTCGCCAGGAAAATGCAGTTTCTTTTCCGAGTCTTCCATGACCAGAGACAGGTCCAGCCCCGCGTTGCGCCGAAGGCACATGAGCACTGCGGGAGTGACAGCTTCCGCGATCTCAGGCCCCGCGACGCTGGATGGCATGTGTACCGGAATTCTTGTGCTCAGCCGCTGCAGAAGCGGTAACAGCTCGCCAAACAACTTTGCTTCAATCAATGGCGGAGGATTCAGTTCATTCACCAGCGAAATTGCCATCTGCGGCGCTCGGAAAATCACGACCTGACAGCGTTTCGGGGCAATCAGCAGCACTGCACTGCCGGTCGAGACCAGCTGCCCGCCCATGCTTCCACCGACGGCCACAAGTTCCCGCATGGCCGACGTCGTGACGCGCAACCCCTGTTCTTCCTCCTCCACAAACACTTCCAGCATCCGCTCTTCAATCACCGCAGGTTCGCGATGCAGCAGAAAACTGTCGGTTCCCTGCAGAAGACGCAGCGCGTCCACGTAGTCGAACTGCGTCCGCAACATGTCAGCAAGCGACCGATCCAGTGCCGACCAGGCATCCCGCGACGAACTCAGAAACGTCTCCAGCGTCAACTCCCGGCCTTTACTCCAGCCACCCGCCTTTTTCTCAGTCAGGATCACAGGACGCAGCTGCAGACGGCGCGCGACCCCATCCCACTCAAGATTCCACTGGTACCTCGTGCGGGAAGCTTCATCACTGAGCAGATCTGAGGGCGATTTTGTGGCTGCCGGAGTCTCCACAACCCGCTGAAGATGTCGCTGCAGACGCTCCAGCTGCTGTCGCACCTTGCGCTGCTCGTACGAAGAACCCATCAGCTTTTCTTCAAGAAAACTGCCGGGCGATTTCGTCTGAGACAACATCTGCGTAAGCGCCGCATGAGCGTGCTCGCAGTCCGTCGTCATGCTGCTGCAGTTGCAGTACATGCCGTACTTCATCTTCTTCGTATCGAAGTAGAAGAAACCGCCGTACTTGTACTTCTTATCACTGACTTCGAAGAAGGCTCCACCGCCAAGGTCAATTTCCACAATCTGAACGTCCAGGGCACCGTTGACCTTCCGCGACCGAAAACATCGCAAAGCGGAATCCAAAGCCGCCTGCCAGTCATTCAGGACGATCTGGCCCGGAGCCCGGCTGGCCCCGATAGATAAGTCGGCCGCCTGCAGCCGCTCACGGAGCGTCTGCGGACGCCGACCGTTACTGTCGATTGGCGATACGCCAGTTGAAGAGTTCGCCTGCAGGTCCTTCAAACGTGGCCTTCCCCCCGCAGAAGTGACTCGACCCGCAACCAAACCCGCCGCCGGATGACCTGGCACACTGCCAGCAGCCGCAGTCTGCGAAACGTTCTGCTGTTCCCCCTTCGGCTGACCCGCTGCTGCACTGCTGAGGTAATCCTGGAGTTCCCGGAGCATCTTTTCCACGATGTTCATTGAGGACATTCCGCTTCAATTTCTGACTAACAGCAGGCACTTCCGTGGCTGCCACCTGAGTTGTCTGCGCGAGCAGTGGAGTGAGTCACAGCCCGCATCTTTTCTGACTTGGAAAACAAGTCAAGGAACCTGGCAGAGAATTCCTGCGGAAGTTCTGCGGAAGTGCTCCTGTCAGTCGGCAGCCCGGTGCAACAAACTGGCTTCCATCCGCACCAGCGCCTGCAGAAGATTACCCTGCGTCCACAAGAGCGGCGTGATGTCGTTCGGAACCCATTCACCGCGCTCGCAAAACCACGATTCAGGACACCGCCACGCTGGAAATCGACCACCGGGACGCGTGAGCTGCCCCAGTGATCGCTGCAGCGACTGCAGCTGGGCCGACAAATCTGATTCCAGACCACTTGCCAGATATCGCTGCCCCCATACGCACGAAATTATCGGATCAAAAATACACCATTGCGCCTCGTACCCCGGTCGCAGCAAACGATCCCGCTGACCCAGACTGTCACTAAAATCCGAAGTCCGCTGCTCCGCAGAAAGCAACTCCCGGTAGTCCGCACACCAGTACGAATCTCCCAAATAACGCCGAATGCCGTGCTCCCCCCGCAACTCCCGATCCACGTCCGCCAGAATTACGTCCTCCACACCGCGATTGCGCACCACATCAAGCGGATAAATCAGAAACAGCAGAGCTGCGTCATAACGCCTGCCTTTGCCAGCTTCTCTCTGCAGACATTCGGAAGGCAGGATTTCATGCAGCGAAACCTCGCATCGCTCCAGCAGTGAATCCACAAAGCCCACATCCACTCCATACTCCGCCCGCGACAAACCCGCGGCAACCTCACGCTGCTCCATCAACCCCCGCAGTTCCCTCAGCCCAGCCACCACACAGCCCAGACTCGAAGCCGAAATCTTCCGCACCTCCTCCCAATGACCACTGTCCTCGTCCTGCCAGACTTCGATCTTCTCCCAGAATCGCAGGAGCAAACTCAGAATGTCCCAACTCGAACGCTCCTGATCCAGGGCTCCCATCGACATCAGTCGACAGGCCAGCCACAGAAAATAGCCCAGCGCATCGTTCTGCGCATGCGCCCACTTCTCCGGTAACTCGCTCAGATCAGCACCGTTGAACCGAATATGCGGTCGATTCATCGGCTCCCGGAAATCAGCTCGCCCCTCGATGATCTCCACAAACCTCTGACGATATCGCTGGTAAAATGCAGCGATCGCCCGCACACACTTCACCGGAATCGAACTCCCCAGTCCCGCAGCAAGGTGCGCCCACGCAACCTGGACGTTGTCCCTCACCCAAACACTGCGATAACCAGACAACTCAAAATCCGCCCCCTCACCCGCCGCCGCTGAGAATAAACCTGTTGACAAACGAGCAAACTCAAAGGTGCCCTGACGCGTCAAAAAGCCCCGCACACCCGCCACCAGCTCAGCCGTCACCGGACCACTCAACCACTCCTCAGAACGCCGCAACGAAAAATCTGCATCCATGTCGCCCACCTCCCCCAACTGCACCCCAAAAATACTCAGTGAATTCTGTAAATCTTCCAATATTCGCCAGCCCATTCCGGAACGGCTTCAAATGGCTCCTGACCACGAATCAGCACGTAGTCGCACCCCATCTGCACTCTCAATCGCGCACAATCCCCAGCATCATACCGACCGTCACGCAAACTTTCCGCCGACCACTGATGCACCCGCCATAGCCGCTGATCCCACTCCACGATCCCCGCCGGATCCTGCGGACAATCCTTGTAACACACATACTCCGCCCGCTCAGACAGCCACTTAAACGCAAATGACTCCCGCGGCGTCAGTACCAAAGCAGACTTCTCAGTGTTGGCCCGAAGCCACTGACAGGCTGCCCGCCAGTCTCGCCAGCCCGCTGCACTATAGCCCGCAGGCACATCACGACGCTCAGACAATGCCAGTCCCCAGGCAGCCAAAAACAATACCGGCAGACACACAAAGCGAATCAGCCCCGGGGCAGTCGTTTCCCGCGGCAGGGCAGCGCTCTCTGTTTCGCCCCGTCGCTCCTCGCTTCCCCGCAAGCTCCTTCCAGCCGCCAGTACCGCTGTCATCGCTGCCACCACAGGCAACATCCCGTCAAAAAATCGAAACGGATAAAAACGCAGCAATCTCCCTCGCCACTGCCAATCCGTCATTCGCTCCACCGATGACTCATGCCAGCCCAGCAAAACTCCCGCGGCTGCCGCTGTGATGGCCACCAGCAGCACCAGCTGCAGACGCAGCAGCGACTCAGGATCCGCCCCCCTCGCGAACTCCGATCGAAAACGCGTTCCTCGCTGCAGCAATATGCCCAACGCCACAATCACTCCCAGCAACGCTCCCGCATAACACCACTGCTCCAGCGTGATCGCCGTGGGATCCATGTGATGCCGCAAACGCCAGTAAACCTGGACGAAGATCGACCGATCTCGAACCGTCGCCTGCTCACCACCGGTCAGCAGAAACCGAATCGCCGGGATCAGCCCCGGAGATGCCGCAAGCACACTCGCCAACCCGAACATGCCAGGTCCCACAAGCTCCGTCTTCAACTGCCCTCGACAGATCACCCAAATGAAACAGCCCCCCCCTATGCCAAGCCCAAACCAACCGCCAACCACCGGATGCAGCGACACTCCCAGCCCACAACATAATCCCGCAAAACACAGCGTCCGCGGACATCGCCGGACACTGCCCTCAATCCACATTCCCAAAGCTGCCCAACCCAGCCCCCACGCCGGCACCTTCGACTCATATCCGCCAAGTATCCACTCGCCGGAAAAACTTCCCAACTGAGTCAGCAGCGCGAAGATGGCCGCCGATATCACACCACCCCAGCCACTGAGCCCCACCGCGCCGCTCAGCCGTACAAAACCGAACGCCAGCACCAAACTCTGCAACAATCGCCCCGCGATCACCACGGCCCCAAACGAACTCCAGACACTCCACCAACCTGTCAACAGCAAAAAACACCAGTGCACATTCGCAGACCGCAGAAAAAAATCCCGTTCGCACCAATCGGGGATAACCAGCGACCGCGCCTTGCAGACGTAGTGCGGCTCATTCACCCCAGGAACCGATGTTCCCAGCAGCGATACACCCGAAAACAACAGCCACACAAAAAAAATCGGCCACAGCGCGGCAGACCGCCGCTGTGGCCGTTCAACATATTCACTCATCGCCCCAACACTCACGAAGTTTTTCCAGGTGCAGCCTTGCCGGCGGCCTTCCTGCCACCGGGCTTCTTAGCTGCTGCTTCCCCGGAGGACTTCTTCGCCGCCTTTTTCGCAGCCTTCGCCTCTGCATCACCCGATTCAACAGTCTCGGTCGCTCCGGCTTTGCCCTTGCCCTTTCCAAATACCCGATCCCAGTTTTTCCAGTATTCCGGCGTCGTCCCCGTTCGCACGATCGGTCCACTCATCGCTGATCATCTTTCCCTGGTTTGAGTCACAAAAGGGCAGAGGCCCCTCGCTTGAAATTTGACTGGCCACTGATGCCATCTGCGGCGAAGTCTGATCTGCAGGAGCACTCACGTCAAGGACAGAGACTTCAGCAGAGCGATTTCAGGATCGCAATCCATATTCATTCAACTCGCTTTCAGCAGCTCATGTATGCCTGCTGCGGATGATTCGGTTCGTTCGCAAATCGCATCACACGCTCCCCGGATTCCACCATTCCACGCACGTAATGCTGCTGCAAACTCACCGCACGGCGATTCAGCAAACTCGCCAGCTGCCGCGGTGTCAGAAAGCGTTGACGACACAGCCCTGAAATCAACCTCCGCATGTCATCACTCGCCATCCTCCCAGACCTTTTTGAATGCGACAACAACTCCTGCAGTTCCACGCCCCCTGCTGCCAGCAACGCTGTGATCTCCGCACAAAGCTCCTCATCGCCTGATCCCACAGCCGATTCCGCTGCCTGTTTGGATCCTGCATGATCCACCGTCAAATGTGTGGAGCTCGCACCCAAATGTGTAGAGCCTTCGTTGTCAGCAGTGGCAATTTGGTACGTCGAGCCGCGTTTTTTGCCGAACTGCCGAAGAAACCCTTTTGCGACAAGTCGCTGCAGCATCTGTGAGATTTCGAACGGGTGTTCTGTGCTGATCTGCTGTAATCTTCCGTTGGAAACAGTGCCTTCAGCTTCAGCCGTCACGACCGCTTGCCGCTCTGCGCTTCAGGCGAATCGAACAGACTTCCAAATCTCCCACGCAGCGTCTGCACCGCATTCTCAGGCAGCAGACTCTCCATCGGAAGAATAGGCCTCACCCAGTCAGACCGCATCTGAGTGCGAATGAGGGGCACTCGCCATTGCTGTGACGCCCAGCCCCTTAGAATCTTGTCCATACCGGATCCAGCCTTTTCGCCACCACCAAGCAGCTGGAACATGATCTGCAGCGACTTGTTCCTGCATTCGCTCACACCCCCCAACATAATCTGTTCGATGGAGACCAGCAGGGAGCCGGGATTGGAGAGCTCCCCCGGGAAATCGTAACATGGCGTCCGCGATCGTTCCACGACCACCCGATCGGTTCCAGTTGCTCGCTCCGCAAAGCCCTCAGGATTCCTCAGACTGAATTGACTCCCGGAACGTCCGCACTGCAGACTGCAGAGCACTCAGCGATCGCGCAAACACGCCGCTGAATTCTTCCGGACCAGACAAGAACAACTCGATGCTCGCCCACGTGTCGTCCTTCACCGGGAAGATCTTCGCCACTTTTGTTTTTGCCGACGCCTGAACCGCGGCACGTATCACCCGCTCACGCTCCTCATCACTCTCAATCGTCCAGAAGTTCGGAAACACCAGTCGATAAAACTGCTCGTCATTTTCGTCGAGTATCACAAAGTACGAACGACCCTCGCACTTGAAGAGGATGTCGCCATCATCGTCGATACTCGGCACGTAGCCCTCCGACTTGATGTGCTCGAGAATGACCTCAATTCGCTGCGCCTTACTCATGGCTTTCTCCACAGATTCAAGTTCACAAAAACCCCAGTCTCCTCCGGGCAATTCCGGCGGAGCTACTTCCGCAGGCTGCTCACGCCGCCAACCCGCCGCTGTCCAGCGAAATCGCTTCATGGTTTTCCCTTTGCTGCCCAAAAGTTTCTGGTCCCACTACTCTCAAGACGGTGCATACCGGGAAATGTTCAGAACTTTCTGACCTCAATTCGGGTTTTTAGCAGAAAAATCAAGCCCCTTTCAGTCCCTTTTCCCCCCGATACACCACAAATTCTGGTGCGTTCTTAGAAATAACCACCCGTTGCTTGCCGCTACCGACGAATTCGTCGGCTCTCCCAGCGAATTCACCGACACCAGCTCAAACTTCGGACTCGCCCGGAACACAAAACAATCCCCGCCCTGATTCATCGAATAACACAAACCGTCATCACTCAACATCACCGAAGACCAGTTTACGCCCTTGCCGGAACCTGACAATCGCTGCTCCCACTTCAACTCCCCCGTCGATATCTCAAAACACTCCGCCACTCCCGGGTCGTTATGAATGTAAATGTGGCCCTCGTGCACAACCCCGGAACCAATGCGCTGTTTCGTCTTCGGATGCCGCCACGCCCGGTGACTCGACGTCACGTCCCCACTCCCGTCCCCCCGCACTGCCAACGTCATTCCGTTGTAGCCACCCATCGCCACTACCAGACTGCCATCCGTCAGAGGTGATGTGTAACACAACGCGTTCGTTCCTTCACTCACCCATAACTCCCGCCCCGTCTCAGGATCCAGACTGCGGACCCGAAACGGCACACTCAATACCAACTGCTCACGCCCCGCAATCTCCGCGACCAAAGGAGTACTCCAGGAGCCAGTGTAGTCCGCACTCTGAAACTTCGCCTCCGCTGTCCCATCCGCATCCAGCGGCTCAGAATGCTCCCACACCAGCTTTCCAGTGCGTTTGTCAATCGCCAGCAGCCGCGAAGTCGACCCCGGACCAAAGTTCAAAAAACACAAATCTCCGTGAAGCACCGGCGAAGATCCATAGCCCCAGATATGACGCTGCTCCCCACACGCGCATGACCACTGCTCATTTCCGTCCATGTCGTAACAAAACAAACCCGCGGAACCAAACCATGCCACAACTCGCTCCCCGTCCGTCACCGCCGAGGACGAACACAGAGGATTCGTGCTGTGAGTCGGATCGGGCTGGCGATACTCCACACCCCGCTCCCAAAGCCTCTTCCCCGACTCGCGATCAATGCACCACAATGTTCGCCGCTGGCCCGCACTGTCCGGCTGAGTCAAAAACAGGCGATTGCCGACAATCACCGGTGTCGAATTGCCAGCCTCGGGCAACTCCAGCTTCCACACGACTCCCTCGGTCGTTGACCACCTGACCGGTAACCCTGCCTCCGAACACCGCCCGTCTCCGTGTGGACCACGCCACTGCGGCCAGTCGCCGCAACTCACCACCCGTGGACAACACCACATGCACAGGCCCGCAAACAGAAATGGCAGGTGAATCTTCATTTCGATCAGTCTCCGTAAGTGATCGGCGGGTTCGTGGTTCGTGGTTCGTGGTTCGTGGTT
>Ga0172373_10000615_pt1 | contig 58455 bp, 71 predicted proteins | sample Lak10m_2_FD_114546 | JGI IMG/M metagenome (GOLD analysis project Ga0172373, IMG submission 114546) | Freshwater microbial communities from Kabuno Bay, South-Kivu, Congo - kab_092012_10m | ecosystem: Environmental > Aquatic > Freshwater > Lake | place: Democratic Republic of the Congo... | reverse complement strand
TTCCTCCTCGGCGCGACACAGTTCCGACCCCCGATGCGGGCAAGAGTTGTGCCAGGCGGCAAGCGAGCCGTCCGCGTTGCGCAGGACGATCACTGACGCTTCCCCTACCTTCACCCGCCGCATTTTCCCCGCTGGAAAATCCGACGCCCGCCCGACCATCACCCATTGATGGGCGAATATCGTCTCCATTTCGCGGTCGTACCAAGTCTGATCCAGATAGGCCGCACGCGGCAGGCCTTCGGGACAATGGTCTAGACGCGGCGAAAGCGGGTGGCGGTCTTGGTTTCCCATATGAGCTCTCCTATTCAGAATTTCCCAGGCGGTGTCGCACGGCGGCGGGTGGGGTTGAAGAAGGGTCGATCAACCACCCTCGCCTCCGTTATCAGCTTTTCATAATGCAATTCGCGGAGCGCGTAGATTTCCGCCCTGATGTTGCCGTTCGCGGTATATTTCGTCAGAATCTGTGCCTGGGCGATGTTTTTCTTCAAGGTGGGCGACCAGAGCGCTCCAGTGATCACACCAACCTCGGTCTTCTGGTTGTGATAGATGATCGACCCCTCGGTCGAGATGTTGCCCTAGATCTCCAGCCCCACGAAGCTCCATTTCGGGCCCTTCTCGCGTTGCGCCAGAAGCGCGCGCTTGCCGGTGAACTGGCCCTCTTCCCAGTCGATCATCCAGCCAAGTCCCATTTCCAGGGGGCTGCGCAGGCGGTCTTCGCGGACGCAGGTGTCAGCGGGGACAAAGTCGAAGCCGGTGATGATCAGCCCCGCCTCGGTCCGCGCCATGTTCAGCGCGTCCGAGCCGATGGGGCGGATGCCGTGATGCTTACCGGCCTCAAACAGAAGATTGGCCTGCCCCAATCGGGTGGTCCGGTCTCAGTCTTAGTGCATAGCTGGACTGCTCAGACACCCAACCTTGGACCGCCGGACGTTGGAGTTTTCCGGCTGTGATCACGGCGACGGGCTGGTTGCGCCGCCGGGATTATGAATGGCGATCGGCACGTTGTATCCGATCGCGCTGTGGGGCCTGGCCTCGTTGTAGTCTCTGCGCCAATGCTCCAACTTTTCACGGGCGTCGGCAAGCGTCAGGAACCAGTGGGCGTTCAGGCATTCCGCCCGAAGCTTGCTGTTGAACGCCTCGATGAAGCCATTGTCCGTTGGTTTGCCAGGCCGGGAGAAGTCCAGGGTGACGTTGTTGGCATAGGCTCAGAGGTCGAGCCCTCGCGAGATGAACTCGCTGCCGTTGTCAACCCGGATTGTGCTCGGGTAGCCAATCTGGGCACAGACCCGTTCCAGCGTCTGAACCACGTCCTCGCCGCGACCGGCGAAACGTGGGTCTGTTGCGGGGCTGTAGCGGGAGTGCGCGTCGACGATGGTCAGGATGCGAAGCTGGACCTGCACCGGTTTCGTTCCGGTCTTCTGAGAGCGATGATCGCCATGAAGGAGACAGGATATGGCACCAAGACACAGCGACGAGTTCAAACGAGATGCGGTTCGGGTCGCGCAGACCAGCGGCTTGAGCATGCGCCAGGTTGCGTCTGATTTTGGGATTGGGCTTTCGACGCTCGGGAAGTGGGTTCGCGCCATTTCCGAAGAGGCCAAGGTGCCGGCCCAGGACGCCGAGCTTCTTCGCGAGAACGAGCGGCTTCGCAAGGAGAACCGCATACTCCGGGAGGAGAGGGAGGTGCTAAAAAAAGCGGCGATGTTCTTCGCGGCTCAAAAGCCGTGAAGTTTCAGTATATTGCCGACTATCGCGGCACTCTCACGCGCAGCCATCTGTGCCGCCTGATGGGCGTTTCAGAGGGCGGGCTCCATGCATGGAAGCACCGGCCCCCTTCGCATCGCCAGCGCCGGGACATGGTGCTCCTTGCCCACATCCGAGATCAGCACCGGTTGAGCCTGGGCAGCTACGGCAGACCTCGGATGACCGAGGAGCTGAACGAGCTGGGCCTCTGCGTTGGTCAACGCCGGGTGGGCCGTTTGATGCGGCAGAACGGCATCCAGGTGATCCGCAGCCGGAAGTTCAAACGCACGATCGACAGCGACCACACCTTCAACATCGCGCCGAATCTCTTGCGACAAGACCTTGCGGCGAGCGGACCCAACCAGAAATGGGCGGGGGACATCACTTACGTCTGGACCCGTGAAGGTTGGGTCTACCTGGCGGTTATCCTGGACCTGTTTTCGCGCCGTGTGGTCGGCTGGGCGATCAGCAGCCGCATGAAGCAGGATCTCGCCCTACGGGCTCTGAACATGGCGATCGCGATCCGCAGACCCCAGCCAGGCTGCATTCACCACACTGATCGCGGCTCGCAATACTGCGCCCACGACTATCAGAAGCTTCTGCGCAAACACGGCCTGACCCCCTCGATGAGTGGCAAAGGCAACTGCTACGACAATTCTGCCGTCGAAAGTTTCTTCAAGTCCCTGAAGGCAGAACTGGTATGGCGGCGCAATTGGCAAGCGCGCCGCGAGGTCGAGGTTGCCCTCTTCGAATACATCAACGGCTTCTACAACCCGCGTCGAAAACATTCAGCCCTCGGCTGGAAATCACCCGTGGCCTTCGAACAGAGGGCCGCCTAACATGAGCGCCTGACCGGAACGAAACCGGTGCAGGTCCAACCTCGCAATTCGTCCGCGGATAGTTGGATTTGGTCACTCTATGCTCATTCCCGCCAGCTACGGTTATCGAACCTTTGGCGAACGCTGGCTGGCCTCGCAGACGATGTGCAAGGGCATTGGTAAAGAGTAGATCGTGTTCCTGTTCCGGGGTTGCTCAGCGAATTGCGTACCTCTCGACCCCAGCGGATTTGCTCAGACCAATGGCGCCACTCTCGCGCATCTCTCAGAGTTGCTGGCAGTGCGCTATTGGTTCGACCGCCTCAGGCGACGGCATTCCAATGGCTCGATGGGTGAGAACTATGTGGACTTGGTAGGATACACTCCTTTGTGTAGTCGTTCTCGAGACTGATTGAAGTCTGCTCTCTTCGGTCTCTGTACATCTACGATAGCAAAGTCGTGCCGAGCGTCACAGCCTTGCCGCCCAGACGCGGAACCTTCCCTGCCCTGTCACTTCGCGCACCAACCCGCGCGCTGAGAACACATCGAGGTTCCTTTGTACCGCGCTCCGACTTGCGCCAGTTTCGGCTTCGGCCTGCGCGTCCCCCAGCATTGGCTGCGCCGCCAGCGCTGCGATGAGCCGAGAGGGCGTGCGGCCCGAAAGGGCCGCCTCGGCCCGCGCCCGCCAAGTTGCCAGCCGGTCCAGCGTCATCAGGGCTGAAAGGACCGCCAGGTGCGCGCCGCTGATCCAACCCGCCAGACGCGTCTCAGGGCTGCCGCTGGCCGTCAGCGCCGAAAATCCGGTCAACACCAGCGGCAGGAACGGCAGGCCCCTCCCCTGCCCTGCTGCGAGCCGCGCCCCCAGCACCGCCGCTTCCAGCCCGCGCAGATGGTCGGGCCGTTCGTCCAAACTGCGCCACAGGTGAAACAATGCTGCCCCCTTCGCCACCGCGCTGAGGCCCGCCAGCGCCTCCAGCTCCGCCGCCACATCGACCAGCAGTCCGGGGTCCGCGCGACGGTCCTCGCCCAGGACAGCCGCGAGCCCCTCAGCCAGCACCCTGCCCTGCGCAGAGGACGCCTGTGATGATACCGTCGGGGCTGTCGCGTAGCCCTTAACTTCGAGACGGGGAGCCTTAGGCGCCCTATTTTGCCCCAGAATACGAGATTCTAGGACCTAGAGGCGGAGTTTCCTCATCTTTACGTAGGGCTTCCGGTTGAACCCCGTCTCACCTTTAGCGGCAAGAATGTCAGATTTAAAGGCAAGATCCCACATTTAAGGGCACCGGTTTCCCATTGATTTCATTGACTTCTTCATCTCGGAATTAAGGGCAACGCGACACCGCCTGATGTCCCTGAATGTCACATTGATCGCAATGTACGTGCTTGCCGACTTCTGGCCCTGAGTGGCCCGGCCTTCCTCGACCCTGGGTAACGGCGAGCAGGAAGTTGCAACCGACCATCTTGTACTGGTGGCTGACCGGGTTCCCGAGGACGGGCTTGCCATGGACCTACTGTCCAGGCCTGTAGGTCTGAAAGAAGCGGGTGTTCGCGGCTTGGACCGTATCGGCGATTGTCTTGCCCCGGGGCTGATTGCCCATGCCGTCTATTCCGGACACGCACTCGCCCGCAGTTACTAGGGCAGTTTGGCCGCCGCCAATCGGTCGGCGTCCGGGCGCAATCCGGCGTCATAGGTGGCTTGCGCGCTGTCAATGACGGGGATCCCGGTCTCGGCCTCGATGGCAGCAGCACAGGCCGCCCCTCGCATGTTGGTGCACATGACCAGAATGGCCTCCGGTCGCGCTGCCGCAAGATCGCGCATCATCGCGACAATCCGATCTGCGGGGATCGCGGCATAGTCTTTCGACACCGTGCCGCCGTGGTGCGCTTCGGCGACCGTCTCGAAGCCAAGGGCCCTGTAGGTCTCGATGATCCGGGCTTGCACATCCGCTGTGTAGGGCGTGACCAGCGCGATCCGCCTGGCTCTGCGTTCGACAAGCTGACGGTTCATCTCCAGCACGCAGGTCGTGGCGGGAATGCCCGTCAGGGCCGTGATTCCGGCGCACCAGTCCTGATCTTGCGCCATCCCAATCCATGCGGCTGACGTTCCGCCCCAGACCAGCCTGTCCACTTGGGCATCAGCCAGAAGGCGTGCGGCTTCCTTGTGCTTCTGCATCGTGAACTGCGCCAGCGAGGCTGCGTCCAGCGTAACGTCGAACACCCCAAGCCGCGAGAAATGGGCAGTGGCGTCCTGCCCGCGCAAGGCGGTGGCGGCCATCGGCTCAACCACCGTGTTCGAGGAGGGCAGAATGATGCCAATGCGCCGGGTCATGTCAGATGATCGAGCGGCGCGTGGTGATGCCACCGTCCACGGTGATGATCGTGCCTGTCGTATAACCCGAGCGGAACGAGGCCAGAAACACGATCAGGTCCGAGATTTCGTGACGATGGGCGGGTCGGCCAAGCGGATAGGTTGCCTCAAGTTCCTTGTACCGGGCCGTATCGCCCAGCTGCTTGCCCGCGCGGAACTTCAGCATGTTGTAGATGCGGTCGGTGTCGACCGGCCCGGGGTTGACTCCCACAACGCGGATGTTGTCCGTAAGGCTGCTGCCGCCAAGCGCCTTGGTGAAGGCCATGAGGCTTGCGTTGCCGGTGGTGCCCGCGATGTAGGCGGGGTCAAAGACATCGCCGGAATTGCCGATGTTGTTGATGATAACCCCGCCGCCCTGGGTCTTCATCTTCGGATAGAACAGCCGGCAGAGATTGATATAGCCCATCACCTTCAGGTCCCAACCAGCGCGCCATTTCGCCTCGTCCACATCCCAGAGCGTGCCCGAGGGGATGGCGCCGGCGTTGTTGACCAGGATATCGACATTTCCGGCCGCATCGGACAGCGCTTCGCAAGCGCCGGGTTGGGTTAGATCGGCGGGGTGGAGCATGACCGTCACCGGATGGGCGGAGGTGATCCGGGCGCGCAGGTCCTCCAAGGCGGAGGTGTTGCGGGCCGTCAGGTGGAGGTTCACCCCTTCGGCCGCGAAGGTTTCGGCCAGGTGCTCGCCGATCCCTTGCGAGGCACCGGTGATCAGCGCGGTCTTGCCGGTCAATTTCAGATCCATGGTCTGCCCCCCTAGTTCATCTCAAGGACCGTGCGGCCCTCGACGCGGCCCGCGATGAGATCGGCGATGGCTTCGTTGATCTGCGCAAAGGGGCGGCGGGCGATCACGCCCTTGATGCGGCCCGTCGCGGCGAGGTTCAAAAGCTCGCGCATTTCCTGGCGGTTCGAGGCCGAGCTGCCGACGACTGTCAGGCCGGGCGCGATCACCTCATGGGCATAGAAGGCCAGTTCCTGCGCCGGAACGCCCGTCATCACGATTCGTGCTCTAGGGTTGCAGGCATGCAGCATCATCGGCCAAGTCGCGCCCACCGGCGCAAAGTTCACGCAACCATGCGCGCCGCCAAGCGCCTTGATCTTCCAGGCCGCACTGGCATCGGCGATCACACCCTCATCAGCCCCAAGCGCCTTGGCCGTGGCCAGCTTTTCCGGGCTGATGTCAACCGCGATCACACGGGCGCCCGCCAGCCTGGCGATCTGCACGCAGTACTGGCCAAGCCCGCCCATGCCGAAGATGGCAATCGTCTCGCCCGCCCGTACGCCGGTCTTGAGGAACGAGGCATAGGCTGCGGCACCCGCGCACATCAGCGGAGCCGCGTCAGCCGGATCGATTCCCTCGGGGATGACGTTGGCCCAGTCCTGTTTCAGCACGACATATTCGGCAAAGCACCCGGGCGTGCTGTAGCCCGTGGCATAGAAATCCGCGCAATAGTTCTCGCCCCCGGTCTGACACTCCCGGCAATGGCCGCAGGCGGAATGGACATAACCGATCCCCACCCGATCGCCAACCTTAAGCCGTCCGCCAGGGCTGCCGACCTCGACCACCCGACCAACACCCTCATGCCCCATGATCAGCGGCAAGGGGTTCGGCGAGGCATGTTCGCCCTTCCAGATATGCACATCGGTAAAGCAGACGCCGCTTGCCTCGAGCTTGACCAGTACCTCGTCGGCCTTGGGTTCCGGGCGCGGCACGTCGTGAATCTCGATCGGCGCATTATAGGCCGTGAGCATCGCGGCCTTCATCATTTTGGGGGCGGACACCATGAACCTCATACCCTATCTTGGTATACCAAAGATCACATACAGATCGGGTGTCAACATGATTCTCTGCGAAAAGTCGCGGAAGCGGCAATCGTCCTATCCTGAGCCCTCCATTGACGAGAATTTGGTATACAAATGCCCCACAATTCGATTTGCTGCAGGAAGACCGAAGTCGGAGCGAAACACATGGCAAGCGTGATCGAAGACCTCTCCCGGCCTGGCGCTGATCCAGGCCTGTTCTATGGAGGCACCTTTCAGCCGTCGGACCAAGCGGGCAAGATCCGCGTCCTGAACCCTGCGACCGGGGCAGCGTTCACTACGGTCCCCGACGCCTCTGCCGCAGACGTTGCCGCGGCGGTTTCGGCGGCGAGGGCCGCTTTTCCGGCTTGGGCGGCGCTCGATGCCTTGGACCGTGGCAAGATCCTGCGCCGCTTTGCCGAGATCATCCGTCAGAACATCCCCGCCCTGGCGCTGCTTGAGTCCTCCGTTACCGGGCGGGCCCTGCGAGAGATGAACGCCCAGATGGGCCGCATTCCCGAGTGGGTCGAGTATTTTGCAGGCATCGCCCCTGGTCTTGAGGCCGAAGCGAACCGGGTCAAGGGGAACTACCTGACCTACACCGCCTATGAACCGCTGGGCCCCGTCGCGCTTTTGACCCCTTGGAACCATCCGGTGCTGATCCTGGTGAAGAAACTCGCCGCCGCCCTTGCGGCGGGCAATACCTGCGTAATCAAACCCTCCGAACTGGCCCCGGTCTCGCCCCTGGTGATCGCTGCGCTGGCGAGTGAGGCGGGCCTGCCCGACGGTGTGGTCAATGTGGTGACCGGGGGTCCGGCGACCGGGGCCGCGCTTTGTGCGCATGACGACATCCGATTCATCGACCTGACGGGCGGCACAAGTACCGGGCGCAAGGTGGCAGCGCTCGCGGGCCAGCGTCTGGTCCGCAGCACGATGGAACTGGGCGGCAAGACGCCCGTGGTGGTCTGCGAGGATGCCGAACTGGATGCAGCCGTTGCGGGGGGTCTCTTCTCTGCCTTCATTGCCTCGGGGCAGACCTGCGTGGCGGGTTCGCGGTTCATCGTACATGACCAGCTTTATGATGCCTTCGTCGAGCGGATGGCCGCGCGGGCAGATCAGATCCTGCTTGGCGATCCCATGGACCTGTCCACCCAGATGGGCCCGGTCATTTGCAAGGCCTCGTTCGACCGATGCCACCGCTTCATTGCCGAGGCAAAGGCCCAGGGAGCACGGCAGGTGGCGGGCGATCTACCCTTGCCCGGCGGCGACTTCGCGGGCGGCTTTTACGTCAGGCCCACGATCTTTGCCGATGTCACGCCCGGTCAGACGCTATTCCGCGAGGAGGTCTTCGGCCCCGTGATCTCGATCACCCGGTTCTGGAATGATGAAGAAGCCGTGGCGCTGGCGAACACCGGAGAGTTTGGCCTTGGCGTCTCTGTCTGGTCGCGCGACATCGGCCGGGCGCACCGGATGGCGCAGCAGATCCGGGGCGGAGTTCTGTGGCTGAACGACCATCACCGCAACGATCCCCGGTCGGTCTGGGGCGGCACCCGCGACAGCGGCTTCGGCAAGGAAAACGGCTGGGACGCGCTGAAAGCCTATCTCACAAAGAAATCCGTCGTCGTGCGCACCGAACCGGGATATGACGACTGGTTCAAAGGGTCCGCAAGATATGGGTGAGCAAGACCAATGACCGGGACAAGAGCGCGCAAGGCGGACGCGATCGTCGCCACGATTGAGGCGCGAATCCTGAACGGCGACTATCGCCCAGGCACCAGTCTGGATGAACGCAGTCTGGCAGAGGAGTTCGGCGTCTCACGCACGCCGATCCGTGAAGCTCTTCTGCACCTGATCGCCAATGGGCTGACCAGCGAGAATGGCCGAGGCAGTGCGGTGGTGCGGCAACCGACCGTGTCGGTGGTGCTGGACGCCTTTCTTGTCGTGTCTGAACTGGAAGGACTTGCCGCGCGTCAGGCAGCGCGACGTATAACGCCCGGGCAGTTGCAGGACCTTGAAGCGGCAAATGAAGCTTGCAAGCATGCCGCCGAAGCCTGCGACATTGATGGTTTCAACGCCGCCAACATGCAGTTTCATGACCTCATCATCGTGGCAGCGCAGAACCAGCTCCTAGCGGCGCAGCTGAAGTCTGCACGGGTATTCACCTTCCCCTATCGGCATTTCGTCACACGATTTCCGGGATATATGCGGGGGTCGGTCGATGAACACTCCGCCATCTGCAACGCGATCAGAGCTGGGGAGGCCGAGGCCGCCCATCGCCAGATGCGCGCCCATGTCAACCTACAGGGCGAACAGATCACTGACCTAGTCCGGCAGATCGAATTGGTTGCCGAGAACCGGGCTCCTGACCCACTGTACGGCTCTGCATAGCAGTACAGTGGGTCAGTATATATGTCCAGCCCGTCAGGTCCGTGCCTTCTCAAACCCCGACCATGCGACCTCGAAAGCCGCAAGGTCAAAGCCCGGCTGCCGAACCGGGTCCAGGACCAGCTTCTCGGTTGCCTGCAGCTTGGCGATGGCCGCCTCCAGATGGGGGATGACCTCGGCCGGGATCACCACGGCGCCGTGGCGGTCGGCATGGACAAGGTCGCCCTGCCGCACCTCCAGCCCCATCACGCGCACAGTCTGGCCGATGGACCTGACGTGGGCGAAGCCGTAGCTGGGGCCGATGCTGCCTGCCACAACTGGAAAGTCGGGGGGCAGGTCGCCCAGATCGCGCACGACGCCGTTTGTAAAGGCGCCCGCCATGCCAAAGGCCTTGTGCACGGTCGTTTTGACCTCGCCCCAATAGGCGGCCACCGCATTGGGGTAATAGTAACCTAAAGAGGATAGACCACCGCGTCGAATTCAGACGAAGCAAAGGTTCTGATGCCCGTCTGCGTTGAGGAGAACGCCGAGTCGATCAGTGACCAAGAGCCCGGCACTGTCGCTCAATTTCGTACAGGAGCTCCATTAGCCGTGTCGCGCCACTGCAGACATTCAGCAAGTATAGCCTACAGCGTGCCTCGAGTATCCCACAATTGTCAGCCGGTTGTATGTCGGCACCTAATCTTTCACCCCTTCGGCGCTGGTGTCAGGCGCATGAATAGAGGCGATCTCAGCAGTGACGCCCCAGTTGGCGTTATCGGATCGTCGCACGCCACATCCGAAACCGACCTTGCCCAGTAACCTCGAGGATCAACCCACGCGCTTCCATCCAGGCAAGATTGCGCTGCACCGCGGCCCGGCTGCTGCCTGTCAGCTGTTCTGCCATGGGAGCAGAGATCATCGGCCATTCCATAAGCGCCCGACTCAGATTGGACGGCGTTTTGCCCGACAGTGCGGCAGTCGCGGCTTTCGCCCGCGCCGACCAAGCCTCAATTTCATCCAGTTGACGCATAGCGGTCAGACACGCAGTCTCCATGCCGTCCAGCCAGCGAAAGAGCCGCTCGGCAGGGGCGCCACCCGCGCGCAAGCCCCCTGCCCCGCCCATGGCTAGCGGAGCGAAGACTGCCCCCCTGCCATCGCTTGCCGCGATCCGTCCGGCCGTGACCGCCGCTTCCATTCGGTCGCCCGATTGCCCAAGGCCGGCGAGTCCCCAAAGATGGAATCCCATGCAGGCTCTGGTGATCGGGTGGAGCGCGCGCGCAGCCCTCATCACTTCAAGCCAGGCGCTAGCACGATCCGCGAAGGGTTCGGCGCCCTCCGTGATCGTCACTGAATCCCGACGATCGAGGAAACCTGACAGATCGTCCTCCGGCCCCGGCCCTCCCGTCAGACGCCGGACTGCCCACCCCAAACGCGTCAGCGCGTTGGTATCGTCCTGCACACCTGAAATCCGTAACGACATCCAAAGTGCCAGCCGGTCGGGACCCACACGATCACCGACGAACCAACTCAGGTCAGCTGCCTCAATCAAAGCCAGCCGATGCCGCCATCCTTCCGGTCCACGTCGGAGGCGATCGTCCAAAGCACCGAGCCGGCCTGCCATCCGGGCCAGGCTGGCCGCGCAAGCGGCTTCCGCCTTAATCCAATCCGAAACGACCGAGGTTTTGCCTGGTTCCCGTCTTGGCCCCGGAGGCAGATCGTCCGGCTCGTCTTCGACAGGTCCGGGTAAAAACCAAAGGTCGTCGTCACGCGCCTGTACCGCCACCTCAGCGTCATCGGCGACAGCGTCGAATTCATCAGGCAGTACGGGATGCTTTGGATTCATATGTGCAAAATACGCACATTATGCAAACTACCAAGTGGTTTTCTGGGTGGCCTCTCGCACTCCCTTAATAGTGCGCATGCGCGATGCTCCACGTGACTTCTCAGGTTTCGATCAGGGCACGGGAAACCAAGGGGAAATGGACCAACAGCACCTCAGAGAGTAGCCTTGCAGTCATATATAAACGGTCGTTTATTCTTGGCATATGAAATTGCAAACGGCCTGTTTTGATGCCCCTGATCGGCTACGCGCGCATCTCCACTGAGGATCAGACCAACCTGCCCCAGTCGCAGGCCCTGAAATCCGCGGGCTGCGTCGAGATCCACGAAGAGCAAGCCTCGGGCGGGAACCGCGCGCGGCCGGTGCTGGCCCGCGTGCTCGAGCGGATTGGCAAGGGCGATACGCTGGTCGTGGTGCGGATCGACCGGCTGGCGCGGTCGCTCTCGCATCTCCTTGAGGTGATCGAACGGCTGGAGGCGAAGGGCGCCTTCTTCCGTTCACTCATGGACCCGATCGACACGTCCTCTCCGCAGGGCAAATTCACTCTCCAGGTCCTGGGCGCCGCCGCTGAGTTCGAGCGCGCCCTGATCCGCGAACGCACCAAGGCCGGACTGGCCAGCGCACGGACCAAAGGCAGGGTCGGCGGTAACCCGGGCCTGCGCGCCCGTGATCCGGCGGCGCTGCGCAAGGTCCGGCTGGCGCGGCAGGACGGCTACATGGAACGCCTGAACGAGACGGCGCAGGACTGGGTGCCCCATGTGCGACGCCTGCGGCCCGACATGGCCTGGGAAGACGTGCTGCGCATCGTCAACGGCCCCCTGCCCCGCGAGCGCCAATGGACGCAAAGCCGCCTTTTGCGCGCAGTCAACGCCTATGTGCGGGACGGCTTCCTACCGCCCACGGTACTAGACCGCGCCGGCCGCCGCGAAACCGACGACCGCCTGCCCGCCATCGTCGCCGCCATCAAGGGCGCGGACCCCGACATCACACTTCAGGCGATCTGCACTCGACTGGAAGCGATGCGCGAGCGTACGCCCCGCGGGCGGACAAGCTGGCAACCCTCCTCGGTGAAGATGCTGCTGGAGAGGGCTGAGAGGCTGGGGCTGCTTGCGTAGTCGAGATACCTTGCAAATTCTCCACGACATGGAAGGATTACAAGGCTTTGGCCAGCGCCATGCTCAGAAACTCTCTGCTCACGCAAAGGGGTTGATGATGCGAAGCTGGCCTTCGACCAGCAGGCCAGCTTGCATGTCCTCGCTCCACAGCGTGGTGCAGCCCGCAACCAAAGCGCTGGCCACGATCATCGCGTCGTAGATCGAGAAGCCGTAGCGTTCCGCCAAGGCACGGCCGACGTCATGGGTCTGGAGGGTCAGGTCTTCGACGGGGCACAAAGCACGCACTCCTTCGAGAAACGTCCCTGCTTCTTCCCAGCTTAGGCCAGCCTTGCGGCGACAGTTCACCAGCGTCTCGTTTAGGACCTGAACGCTGATCCGGGGCCCCTGCCCCAGGATAATCTCGGCGCGATCGGCCTTTGGGCCATCGTCGAGCAGGTAAAGAACGACATTCGTGTCCGCGAACTCAGCGCTCATGCGCGTCATCGCGGCTCAGGCGCTCTGCAGCGGGCAGCTTGCCCCGGAAGCGGCGCAGACCCGTAAGCACCTCATCCGCGCGCGCCAGACGACGGACTCTGACCTGGCCGTCGCCCTTGACCAGGTCGATCTGATCGCCTTCCTTGAGGTCAAGTTCCCGAACAAGCTCGGCGGGCAGACGAACGGCCAGCGAGTTGCCCCATTTTGCGACCTGCATCGTGACCTCCTGGGTTGATATACGAACAGGAATGTATATCATGTTGGTTGCATGGGCAAGCCTGTCCGCTGCTTGGGCTACTCTTGTGCGTCGCGCAGTGGATGACACCAGATTTAGAAAGTGCTTGCACGAATCTGATCGGTCGGGCAATAGTCTCGAAAAATAACGCGCGGTCACATAAAAATCGCGCCCACGGATCGAGCGGGGCATGACCGAGATAGACAAAGACCTGGACGTCGCCATTGGCCACTACGCCGAACTCCTGGCTTCGAACCTGCATGCACAACGTGCAGCGCACTTCCCGCCCGACGCGAAGAAGGTGATGCGCAGCTTGACGAGCGGCGAAGCGGCCGAGTTGCTCGGTGTCGATCATACCTACCTTCGCAAGCTTCATCGGGAAGGCAAGATCTCCGACGTAGAGACGACGGCCGGTAGCCATCGCCGCTACACCCTCGACGATGTCTGGGAGATCAGACAAAGCCTTGAGGCCAACGCCAAGAAGCCGGGAACCTACGTGCCGGGCCGTCGCAAGGGCGACGAGCTGCAGGTCATCTCTGTTGTGAATTTCAAGGGTGGAAGCGGCAAGACCACGACATCAGCACACCTGGCACAGAGACTTGCGTTCAAGGGTTATCGGGTGCTGGCCATTGATCTGGATCCACAGGCGTCATTGTCCGCCTTGCACGGGATCCAGCCTGAACTGGACCTCATGGAGGGGGGGACGCTGTACGACGCAGTCCGTTATGACGACCCTGTCCCGGTTTCCGACGTCATCAGGAAGACGTACATCCGTGGCCTGGATCTCATTCCTGGCAATCTCGAGCTCATGGAGTTCGAGCATGAGACCCCGGCGGCGATCCAGCGCGGTGGCGCCCGCGCCTTCTTCGCGAGAGTCCGTGACGCCCTCGACAGCGTTGAAGGCGACTATGATGTCGTCGTGATCGACTGCCCTCCGCAACTGGGCTTCCTGACCATGTCTGCCCTCTCCGCTTCGTCAGGGGTTCTGGTTACTGTCCACCCGCAGATGCTTGACCTCATGTCCATGTCGCAGTTCCTGCGGATGACGGCCGACCTGTTGGGCGTGATCCGCGATGCAGGCGCCAACCTGCGGTTCGATTGGCTCCGGTTCCTGCCGACCCGTTACAAGGTGGGCGACGCCCCACAGACCGAGGTGATCGCCTTCATCCGCGGGCTCTTCGGGCGTTCGGTGCTGACGAACCACATGGTCGAGTCGACGGCGATCTCGGATGCCGGGCTGACCAAGCAGACCTTGTATGAGGCGGATAAGAAGGACTTCACGCGCCAGACCTTCGACCGCGCCATCGAGTCCATGAATGCCGTCAATGACGAGATCGCCGCGATCATCCAGAGCACGTGGGGACGCAATGGCAAGAAAGCCTAAATTGGGACTGCCCTTGCAGACCTTGCGCAATGCCCCCGACGCTCTTGAGGGGCGCAGGCTGCGGGGCGGCGTATTCGAGATCGAGCCTGACCATGTCGAGACCGTGGGCAGGCTGGATGACCGTCTTCAAATCGAGATTGCGGGGCTGAAGGCATCGATCTCCAGAAGTGGCCAACGGGTGCCGATCCTCGTACGACCTCTCGAAGGGGATCGCTACAGCCTGATCTACGGGCGGCGTCGGCTTGAAGCCTGCCGGGATCTCGGGATCAAGGTCCGTGCGATCGTAACTGAAATGGACGGGGATCAAGCGCTTCGGGATCAGCTGCTCGAGAACCAAGAGCGACGTGACCTTAGCTTCATCGAACGTGCCTTGGTGGCGGCAGCCTTGCTCAATGGCGATCATCTGGGAGAGGCGGAACGCACCAACAAGGGCGTGGCAGAGGTTCTAGGTCTTACCGAAGCTGGTGTGTCGCAGCTGTTAAGCGTCGTCCGCGCGGTTGGCGAGAGCCTCATCCTGGCGATCGGTGCGGCACCTGGTATCGGCCGGCCTCGTTGGGAAGAGCTCAAGAAGTCATTGGGCGCTGCATCTGTGGACCGCGAGGACCTCGCTGCAGTGGCGGCAGAGGCCAGATCTGCTCACTCAGGTGGCTCTGACGAAAAGTCGGACGCCGCGTTCCTGGCCGTCCTCGCCGCAGTGGTGCAGGCAGAGCGACCGACCCGCCCCTCAGGTCCCCGAGGGGCACCCAGTGTGGCCATTCCGGGCGTTGGTGCAGCAACCATCGCGACTGGGCGCCGCGGTCGACAGTTCAAGCTCGAACTGAAGGCCGAGGACAGAGATTTTGTTAGCTGGCTTGAGGGCATGGCCCCGCGGCTGATCGCCGAGCTTCACGAGCGCTGGAAGCGCAAGGAAGACTGAGGAAAAGCAACAACCAAAAAGGAGGCACGAGACAGGCAGAAAAGAAAAAGGCCCCGAGAAGCAAGCTTCACGAGACCTTTCTTAGGTTTCGCACGGGACCAGCCCGCTACAAAACTCAGTTTTCGCACCTCTGAATGTAGCGATCTGGCCCCTTTCCCGCAAGCGCAAAGCGATTCGCGGGCCAGGGAAATTTTGCCTTCGTGAATGACATCATGGACTACACACCGATTTCGCCGTTTATGCGGCCGATTTCGCACGCGCATCTGCGCGTGGTTGAGCGGCCTGAGGCGCCTGTTCCAGGCAAGCCCGTCAAAAAGTGGGAGCTCCTTCGCGAGCTGTCCAAGGCGCAGGCGGCCTTTGGGGTTTCCGAACGCGATCTGACCGTTCTCCAAGGGCTGCTCAGCTTCTTTCCGGATGATGCGCTTGGTGGGAACGCGGAAATGGTCGTCTTCCCGTCCAACAAGGCAATCTGCGAGCGGCTGAACGGCATGCCTTGCTCCACGATGCGCAGGCACATTGCCCGCCTGGTTGACGCTGGCTTGCTCATGCGACGCGATAGTCCCAACGGGAAGAGGTATGTCCGCAAGCATGGCGAAGAGCGCGTGGCTTTTGGCTTTGATCTCTCGCCACTCTACTGCCGGTCCGAAGAGGTGGCACGAGCCGCAGAGGCCGTGCGTGAGGCCGAGGACCGTATGCGGCGACTGCGGGAGGTCGTGAGCCTGATGCGGCGCGATCTTGCTGCCCTGGCGGAGTTCGGAGAAGAGGTCCAGCCCGGCCTTGGCCTGTGGGACCAGTTTCGCGACAAGGCTGTCCTCACAGCGCGCGCCCTGCGCCGCAAGCTCACGCTTGAGGAGATCTCCGCATATCGGACCGACCTTGAAGCCCTTCTCGATCGCGCACGCAACGTCATTGATGGCCCTGAAACAGAAGAAATGAACACCAATGACGCCAGTTTTGAGCGCCACCATCATAATTCAAATAAAGAATCTATAGATCTTGAACCTGCCTTAGAAAAAGGCGGGGCGTCGGCCGCCGCGCCAGATGTTGAAACGGATGCACCTGGTGCTGACGTGGAAGAAGCGGACACAAGACGCGTGCCAAAGATCCCGCTCCATCTGGTGATCGCTGGCTGCCCGTCGCTCAAAACCTTTTACCAAGGCGACATCCGCCATTGGCATCAGCTTTTCGACGCAGCTTGCCATGTACGGCCCGCCATGGGGATCAGCGCGTCCGCTTGGGAAGAAGCGCAACGGTTCATGGGCCCCGAGCAGGCATCGATCGTTGTCGTCGCTATGCTGGAACGCTTTGCGGACATCCGGTCGCCCGGTGGCTACCTCCGTGCGCTAACATCCAAGGCAGCGGCGGGCGAGTTCTCCTGTGGGCCGATGGTTATGGCGCTGATGTCCCGGCGAAATGCTGCATAACAGCTGTTAAGTCTCTTGGAGCGATCATCGAGTTCGGCGCGACTTTACAGCTGTTAAGTCACGCGGCGATGCGTCGGTAGCAGAAGAGAGGAAAAGGTTGGTGGGTTGAGGGGTGACGGGAAGTGAGATCGGGAGAGTGGCTTCCGGCGCCCGTCGTGGAGAAGATCTGATGGCGAAAGCAGCTCAGAACATCACCCTGTCCCCTTCGCGGGACATCCCCTTCGACAAGCTCGTCCTGAGCCAGTCAAACGTGCGGCGCATCAAGGCGGGCGTCTCGGTCGAGGAACTGGCCGAAGACATCGCGCGGCGCGGCCTGCTGCAGGGCTTGAACGTCCGGCCCATGTTCGATGCCGATGGGGTCGAGACCGACATGTTCGAAATCCCGGCCGGTGGTCGTCGCTTCCAAGCGCTGTCGCTGCTGGTGAAGCAGAAGCGGCTGGCCAAGACCGCGCCGATCCCTTGCATCGTGCGGGATACGGCGTCGGAGATCCTCGCCGAGGACGACTCGCTGGCGGAGAACATGCAGCGCGTCGCCCTGCACCCGCTGGACCAGTTCCGCGCGTTTCAGGCCCTGCGCGAAAAGGGTCAGGGCGTAGAAGCGATCGCGGCAGCCTTCTTCGCCACTCCGCAGATCGTCAAGCAGCGCCTGAAACTCGCCTCCGTGGCCCCTGCCCTGCTCGAGGTCTATGCCGAGGATGGCATTACGCTGGAACAGCTGATGGCGTTCACGGTGAACCCGGACCATGCGCGCCAGGAACAGGTCTGGGACGCAGTGAAGAACTCCTGGAACAAGGAGCCCTATGCAATCCGGCGCATGCTGACGGAGACCTCGGTCCGGGCTTCGGATCGTCGCGCAGTCTTCGTGGGTGTCGATGCCTATGAGGCGGCGGGCGGTGCTGTGCTGCGCGACCTCTTTCAGGGCGACGATGGTGGCTGGCTCGAGGACCCCGCCCTCCTCGATCAGCTGGTCTCCGAGAAGCTTCAGTCAGAAGCCGAGGCTCTTGCCTCCGAAGGCTGGAAGTGGATCGAGGTGGCGACCGACCTGCCCTATGGCTACAGCCATGGTCTGCGGCGTTTGACCGGTGATCCCGCACCGATGACTGACGACGAAAGCGCCGCCCACGCTGTGCTCCTCGCCGAGTATCGCGGGCTGGAGGAGGAATACTCCGGTCAGGACGAATACCCCGAGGAGATCGATGCCCGTCTCGGGCAGCTCGAGATGGCGATGGAATCGCTCGAACAGCGGCCGCTGATCTACGACCCGGCCGAGGTTGCGCGCGCGGGCGTCTTCGTCACGCTGGATCGGGACGGCAGCCTTGCCGTCTATCGCGGCTATGTCCGGCCCGAGGACGAGCTGCGCGAGGAGGCCGCGGTCCAGGATCGTGATGGTCCAGATGCCATGGGGCAGGGCGGTGATGCCGGTGTTTCCAGCTGGAAACCGTCAGCCACCTCCGCTGGCGGCACCATCGTCACCTCGGGCGGTCAGCCGATCGGCGCGGACCTCTCTGAGGAGGAAGACGACGGCGCGTTGAAGCCGCTGCCCGAACGGCTGGTCATGGAGCTGACCGCCCACCGGACCCTGGCGTTGCGCGAGGCTGTCGGGCGCGCGCCGGATGTCGCGCTGACGCTCCTGCTTCTGAAGCTGGTGACGGACACCTTCCGCACCTCCTCCGCCTCAGGCAGCTGTCTCGAGGCTTCGGTGCGTCACGTCTATATGTCGGCGCAGGCACCCGATCTGAAAGACAGCGTCGTGGCGAAGCTGGTCGACGAGCGTCACGCAGCCTGGGAGGCCGATCTGCCCCTCGGAGACGATGCCGCGCTCTGGGACTATCTGACCGTGCTCGACCAGGGCAGCCGTCTGGCTCTGCTGTCGCATTGCCTCAGCTTCGGGATCAACGCGCTCCATGAGAAGGTGAACCCCTATGGTGCGGGCATCTCTGCCAGCGGTCTGACCCGCCGCATGGCCCATGCCGATCTAGTGGCGCGTGCCGTCGATCTCGACATGGTCGAAGCGGGCTGGGAGCCGACGGTCGATGGCTACCTCAACCGCGTGCCCAAGGCCCGGATCCTCGAGGCCGTGCGCGAGGCGAAGGGGGAGGGGACCGCGCAGCTTCTCGATCACCTGAAGAAGGGCGAGATGGCCACGGAAGCCGAGCGGCTCCTCAAGGGCAGCGGCTGGTTGCCCGAGGTCCTGCGTCGGGCCGATCTGGTGGCGTTCGACGGCGAGGCGATCGCGGAAGGGCAGGGGGAGGACGCGGGCGAGCCCGAGGATGTCGATCTCCCGGCCTTCCTGACTGCCGATCTGCCGGACAGCGCCGCGTCGATGATGGCCGCAGAGTGATCTGAGCCATCCGGGGGCGGGGAAACCCGCCCCAATCGCACAAAAGACAGTAATATCAATATGATGAATGCGAACGCTCGCATTCGGGATGAGGAAATCATGTCTGCAACGATCATCATCGACACAGCCCCCCTCGGGGCGCTGATCCGTTACACCGACGGCAGTCCCAAGCCGCCGGCACGTTTCACCAAGAAGCTCGCGGCCTGGGAGCGCTCGAACGGCGTTGGCCGCCTTGTGAAGAAGGAACCGCCCAGGGTCTATCCGACATGGACGGCACCGGCCTCCTTCACGCTGCATGAAGGCAACTTCTCCTCCGACGGAGTGATCCTGGTCACCATCATGCGCAGCCATTCTGCCGACAGCCGTTTGATCTTCGAGGTGGCCGAGGAACCGAAGCCGGGGCAGGTTCGCGTGCTGCTGGACTTCGGCGGAAATACCGAACTGCTGCATCTGGCGGAGTCCGTCACCGCGGCCGAGCTATGGATCGCGCGCGAAGGTTATCGCAACGCGCGGCTCGAAATCGTCGATGCCGACGACGGCGATAGGGCAGGGGGCGCGGACTTGGCCGCCTGAGCCCTGACAAGGCGTGAGGGGCCTGCCCACGGGCGGGCCTCTCACCGATCACACTATCGTCCCGCGATGTCGCGGGGCGTCGAATGTTCCATCCCCCAAGATGGGGGTCCTCAACCAAGAGCCTGCCCGGGAGGCTCGCGGCGTTCCAAGCATCAGCGGGACAACCGGCTCCTGACGTTGGGGCACCATCCCCCGCTCGCCATTCCCTTCCTTGCCCCAAATCCTGTCTTCGAGATCAACCCACTGGGGGTCGGACTACGGGCGAGCCCGTGCCGCCGGGCGGATTCGGGCGAGCCGAACGCAGCCGGTGATGTCAGCCAGTCTTTGGGCCTGCGGGGTCCTGTCGCGCGGGGGATGGTCCCCCGCCTCCAAGACAGGAGCCAAACAGATGTCCCGCAAAGATGCTCACGCCTTCGCAGCCTCCCTCGCCGCCACGCTCATGGTCTCGATCGTCGTCTTCCAGGCAGGGGATGGAACCTTCGGCGCCGTCCCCGCCGATGAAATCGACGGAGACGAGGTTCAAGTGGTCGCTGAGGTCGACCCGTGGGCATAATGCCCACGGTTTTTTCCGAAGGCTCGGCATCGGGGCAGGGTCCCCGATCTGGGCCTTTCCCCGGTCAACCGTTCCGGTCGACTGGTCGGCGGCGCCTCTTTGAAAGTCGCTTGATCATCGAAGGTCTTCGTCGGAAGCTGATCAAGATGGTGCGGGGGCCGATGGAATGCTCTATAAATCATTGATTTCATTATACGGATCGTCGCTTGCGGGTAAGTCGGCTCCCAAAGACGACTTGATCTGGCAATTCGCAGCGTCCGACGACCTACGGCAGTTCCGAGTTTACGCGCTCGATGCGCTGCAGCAGGCGAAGGTATTCCTGCTCGATCACTTGGCGGCTGCCTACACCGACACACTTCACGATGCTGTTTCAAAGCAGGTTGTGGAAGCCGGGGTGCCAGCCATGGCGATCCTCGGTGAAGTGAAGCTTCCCGCTCCCGTCGTTTGGGTCGAGTTCGACGATCGCGAGCTGGGCGTTGCACGATTTGAGCGCGCTTCACCTGTTACCAGGCACGATGAAAAGCCTTTGGGCACGGGCCTGCGCGGCTACCTTCTGGACGACCGCAACGAGGGCCATCTGCGCATTACGATGTTCCACCGGCGCGAGAACTCGCGTGTCGTCGATCCGATCTGTGCGCTGCTCGTCAAACGGACACCGACAGGACAGCTGAACTATGACGACGTCGAGGTCGAGCTGAGCCGATCTGTGGTCGATTTCCGCGTGCGGAGCGGCGATACGATGGAAATGATCCACGGCCGCCGCACGGTGCACCAGGTTGAAACCGGGTATGACCTGTTCATTCCCTACGCTCTGTTTGCAATGCTGGTCTCACCGGATCTTGGCGGGATCATCCCAACGGAAACCGAAACCTTCACCGCGAAGGACACGAAGACTGCTCAGAAGTTCGGCAAGTCGTGGATCCTTGGCGCCCAGAAATCACACCTGACGATCCGGATCGGCCCGCAGGCCGCCGCGCACATGGCGGAAAGAACCGCTCGCCTCGAATTCGAGAGGCAAACACTCGAGGCGCGGAACGGCCCCGTTCGTCATTGGGTGTCCGAGCATGAGCGACACTATCGAAGCGGCAAAGTCGTTCTGGTCAAAGGGCATCACCGGGGCCAAGCACCTGACCCCAATCTGCCGACACGGGCAATGGGGCCGAAACTCGAGGAGTTCGAGTTTCACCTCCCCGAGGTCGTCCCATCAAAATCCGAACGATCGAGCAGCAGATAGCTTCATGCGGCTGGATCGTCTTTCGACTTCCCTGCAGCCAGCGCGTCCACGAACCACTGCGGTTTGCGCCCCCGGCCAGACCAAGTGAGCGCCGGGTTCTCCGGGTGCCGGTATTTCGCGGCGGCAGGCGCGCGGGAGGATTTCGTCTCGGTACCGACAAGTTCGGTCAGAGAGTAGCCCAGATCCCGGGCGAGAGCTTCCACTTTGGCGCGGGCTTCCGCCTTCTGTCGATCCTCGAACGTGGCAATCGCCTTGGCGACGTCCTTCTGCATTTTCTTCAGCTCGCCGAGCGACAGTGCCTCGAGATCGCAATCAGCCATTGGTGCGGTCCGTGTCCTGAATGTCCCGGTATCGATAGCCCGTCGATGCAGGGCGCCGCAACTCCCGGAAGGCTGGGGCAGGGGTGGCGAAGGCTGTTGATCGCCGTTGTCGCCAGTGAGGTGCTGAATGGGGGTCAGGCTGTCCCGATTGGCCGGGTGACAGGTTCTGGCATGGGCTCCCCGCGCACCTCTGTCTTCTGGGCCATCCCTTCGACTGGCAATCCCCTAATCCCGTTCGGGCTCTCGCGCGCAACCCCGCGTCAGTCCGGGCCGTGTTGCCCCTATGGGGCTGCCCGCTCCACTCCGGTCCTATGGGGGTTTCCGGCTTCCGTTCCGTCCACCGTGCACGCGTCACCCGACGGGCTTCTTCCGGGTCTTGTCGAAGGGACGGTCCCGAAGACAGGATACACAGGAGCTTACCATGCAAAACATCGTCATCCTCGCCGGCAACATCGGTCAGGCCCCCGAAGTCCGCACCACCCAGGGCGGCAGCAAGATCACCAACTTCAGCCTCGCCACCTCCCGCCCCCGCCTCTCGGAAGGTCGCGTCCTGCGCGACGAGAACGGTTACCGGGTCATGGACACCGAATGGCACCGCATCACCTGCTTCAACGGTCTCGGCAAGACGGTCGCGGAGCATTGCGAGAAGGGCATGAAGGTCCTCGTCCACGGCCGTATCCACTACACCAAGTGGATCGACAGCATGGGGAACGACCGCTACGGCTGCGAGATCATCGCCGAGAAGGTCGACTTCCTGAGCCGCCCGAAGTCGGCCGAGAACGAAAACCCCGAACTGGTCGACCGCGACGACGAGATCCCGTTCTGAGAACGGGGTCTCGCCCGAAAGGGCCCGGTGGGGAAACCCGCCGGGTCGTTCGGTTTGGTCCAAAATGGACCTTCAAATAGTAGGTGATACCCGGCGCTGCGGGTTGGTCGATTTATACAGGTCCTGTCGCCACTTCGCTGCGAATTAATAGTTGCTGAGGCCTCGCTGAGCAGTGAGGCTGAAGCTCTGTTGAACTCTTTACATGTAACGACGGTTACACTAAGGATGTTCGTATGATGAACGTCTCATGGCTTCTCCTGACCTACAAGGTTCCCGCCGAACCCTCGGCCAAGCGCATCGCCATCTGGCGCAAGCTGAAGGGTATGGGAGCGGTCTATCTGCAGAACGGCGTCTGCGTCCTGCCCAAGACCGATGACCACATCCGCCGCCTGAAGATCGTCGAGAACGACATCGACGGGGCCAAGGGTGAAAGCGTGATCCTGGAAACCGTAGCGCTGGACCGGGGGCAAGAGGACAAGGTCATCGCCCGCTTCAAGGCGGAACGTGACGAGGCCTATGCCGAGTTCATCGACAAGTGCGACGACTTCGAACGCGAAGTCGCGAAGGAGATCGACGCCAGCCACTACAGCTATGCCGAACTGGAAGAGAACGATGTCGATCTGAAGAAGCTGCAGGGCTGGCTGGAGAAGATCGGCAAGCTGGATTTCTACGGTGCCGCCCGGGCCGAAGAGGCGCAGATGCGCCTCAAAGGCTGTGAGGCGGTGCTGGACGATTACGCCCGGCGCGTCTTCGACGCCAAGGGCGAGAATGGCTGAACCAGGAGGCGGGCCGATGTTCAATGCACAGTCACAGCACAGATTCTTCCCGCATTTCCCACCCGAGGTGCTGGAACAGGCTCCAGCCCGCCTGATGGCCTGGGCCGATCGCCAGCGTCAGCGCGCCGCCCTTGCGCGGCTCGACGACCGGCTGCTGGACGATATCGGCGTCGACGCCGCGTTGGCGGTAATCGAGGCGGCGCGATGGGACTGATCGGCCGTCTGCCCCAGACAAGGAGATAGAGTACAATGGACTGGACAACGGCGGCCCCGGCCATAGGCTCGGCCTTTCTGGCGTCGATCGTCGAGATCGTCGAAGCCTTCACCATCATCCTTGCGGTCGCAACGCTGCGCGGCTGGCGGCCAGCGGTATTCGGTACGGCGGCGGCGCTGGCAATTCTGGGCGCCATCGTGTTGGCGTTGGGTCCGCTGCTGGACCGGGTGCCACTGCATGTGCTGCAACTGGTGATCGGGGTCCTGCTGCTTCTGTTCGGCATCGGCTGGCTGCGCAAGGCGGCCCTGCGGAGCGCTGGTGTCATCGCGCTGCATGATGAGGATGCGACCTTTGCCGCCGAAACCGCACAGCTCGGGGCCGAGACAGCGCGCCGCAAGACCTCGCTTGACTGGATCGCCGGGATCACCGCCTTCAAGGCCGTGCTGCTCGAGGGGCTCGAGGTCGTCTTCATCGTCATTGCAGTGGGCGCGGGGCGCGGGCTCCTGTGGCCGGCAAGCCTGGGTGCGCTGGCGGCTTGCGCGCTGGTGCTGCTGGTCGGGGCCATCGTGCACAAACCTATGTCCCAGGTGCCCGAGAACACGCTCAAGTTCGGCGTCGGGGTCATGCTGTCGGCCTTCGGTGTCTTCTGGACGGGCGAGGGGTTGGGTGTCGAATGGCCGGGTGCTGATCTTGCCCTGTTCGTCCTTGCAGCACTTTTTCTTGGCGCCGGTCTGTTGGCCGCGTCGCTGGCCCGCAACGTGACGAAGGGGGTTGCCCAATGACGATCCTTAAAGATGTTCTAGCGGAACTCTTTGGCATGTTTGTCGCGGATGCTCGGCTGACGGCGGCTATCCTCGCCCTAGTCGCGATTAGCGCCGTGCTTATTGAAGGGATTGGTGTGTCGCCCCTTACGGGGGGGCTGTTCCTGCTGGTCGGATGCCTGCTGGTTCTCATCGGGGCGGTTGTGCGATTCGCGCATGCGAAGGCACACAAGTGAACGGTTCTGTCGCCCAGGCCTGTAGGGGTTGTCCAACAGATGCGCGCTCTTGCTGGCCGGCGTGATCGCGGGCAGCCTTTGGCAAAGGTTTGGGTCCGAAGCCACATTCCTTGCCGTATTAGCCTTTGCCTTCGTTGCGGCGCTCGGCCTGGTGCCATTGCGTCACAAACTGGCGTGAGTACATGAGTGACACCGCCCTCGCCGCCGCATTCCTCCTGATCGCGGCCCTCTATGCTTCGGTCGGGCAGGCTGGGGCTTCGGGCTATCTGGCGGTCATGGCACTGGCGGGCTTTGCGCCGGTCGCGATGAAGACCACCGCACTGGCACTGAACCTTGCTGTGGCCGGGATCGGCACCGCGCTGTTCCTGCGCGCCGGGCGGATCGGCTGGCGCAGTGTCTGGCCCTTTGCGCTTCTCGGCTTCCCGTTTTCGATGCTGGGCGGCGCCGTCCACCTGCCAGAGCGCCTCTACTTTCCCATTGTCGGCGCCGTCCTGATCCTGTCGGCGCTTCAGATGGCCCGCACAGCATGGCGTCGGCGCCCTGTCGAACCTGACATGGTCCGCCCCGCGCCCTTCATCCCCGCCCTGCTGACCGGAGCGGTGATCGGTTTCGTCTCGGGTACCACAGGCACAGGTGGCGGCGTGTTCCTGGCACCGGTCATTCTCGCCATGGGCTGGGGCACGCCGCGCCAGACCGCAGCGACAACGGCGGTCTACAACCTGATGAACTCCGCCGCCGCCTTGCTGGGGGCTTACGCGATGTGGGACCAAATCCCGCCAGCCCTGCCGATATGGCTCATTGCGGTGGGTATAGGCGGAACTCTCGGCGCTATGATCGGCAGCCGCTATCTGTCCGACCGCTGGTTGCGGAGCATTCTCGCGCTTCTGCTGTTTGGATCTGGCCTGAAATTGCTGCTTTGAGATGGCTTGCGTTCTGGCGGCGCCAGCGCAGCGCCAAACTCATTATTGCCAGAGTGAGAGGAGTGCCGGTTTCCCGGTGACGGGTTGAGGGCTGGGAGAGTGGCTCCCGGCGCCTGTCGCAGGAGAATGCCGATGGGTGTTGTGGAAGTTTTGGACCCGGTACGGCCGACGAAGGCTGGTGGCTGGAAGGTGGATGTGAGCCGGGGTGAACGGAACGGGCGGGTGTCGTCCGAATGGTTCAACCGGCCCGATGATGAGCGGTATCTGTCGCTCAACGATCTTTGGGCCAATGTGAAAGGCCGGTCCGAGCGCAGCCGTAGCCGGGTGGTGCAGACGGCCGACATCCGCGTCGAAGCGGCGCGCGACAACCCCGAGCGGTTGCACCTCATGCTGCCGAAAGCACAAGAGCCGGTCGCACCCACGCATTGGGCCTTTGGCCAGCTTGCCAGCATCGTCGGCGCGCCGGCCTCCTACCTGCGGCAGCTGCCCGCGCCGCTGGCGGGGATCAACCTGCAATATGGCCTGGCCAACCACCGCGCCGAGCAGGTGAAGACTTTCGAGACAGAAGACGGCCGCACGGAACTGCGCGCGGTGACCGGACCCGACTATGGCCGCATCCATGACCACGAGCTGGTCGAGGCGGTGCAGCGCATCGCGGGCAATGGCACGGGCGACACGCGCTGGAAGGTGCCGGGTGTGCTCGACTGGTCGACCGGGGTCTACAACCCCGATGTCGAGATCAGCCGCGACACGACCACGCTCTATGCCTCGGACCGCGATGTCTTCCTGTTCCTGGTCGATGATCACAACCCGATCGAGGCGGGTCGTCTGCCCGACGGCTCCCCTGATCTCTACTTCCGGGGATTCTATTGCTGGAATTCCGAGGTGGGCGCCAAGACCCTTGGCATGGCGAGCTTCTACCTGCGCGCCGTGTGCCAGAACCGCAACCTCTGGGGCGTCGAGGATTTTCAGGAGATCAATATCCGCCACTCAAAATACGCGGCCTCCCGCTTCGCCCATGAAGCGGCACCGGCGCTGACGCGGTTTGCGAACTCCTCGCCGCAGGGCTTCGTGAACGGCATCAAGGCGGCGCGGCAGCAGATCGTCGCGCGGACGGACGAGGACCGAGATGACTTCCTGCGCAAGCGCGGCTTCTCGAAGGCTGAGTCGGGCAAGATCATCGGGAAGGTGCTGATGGAGGAAGGCCGCCCACCGGAGTCGATCTTCGACTTCGTGCAGGGCATCACGCGGCTTGCGCGCGACAAGACCCAGCAGGATGCGCGCCTCGACATGGAAGGGCGCGCCAAAAAGCTGCTCGACCGGGTCGGCTGATAGAGCGCTCAAGCAGCGATCGCCCGACACCGGGGCGGTCGCTGCAGCTATTTCTCAACATGCACGCCGTTGGCTTTGCCCCGAAAGGGCAGAGTGCTTCGGTGTGCGCATTTCAGCGAGACGCCCATGACCCCCCAGGAAGAAGCCATCATCCTCGAGGCCCGTGACATCCTCGGCCGCTACCTCAGCCAGAACCCGGTCATCGGCAGCTGGCAGGCGCTCATGGACTATTGCGCGCTCAGCGTCCGCGGCCCCATCGAGCGCTTCCATGTCCTCTATCTCGACCGCATGAATCGCATCATCTCCGATGAGATGCTCTCGACCGGCACGGTCGATCATGTCCCGGTCTATCCGCGCGAGGTGATGAAGCGGGCGCTGATGCTGAACGCCAGCGCCCTGATCCTGATCCACAACCACCCGTCAGGCGATCCGACGCCGTCGGAGGCCGATCTCAGCATGACCAAGGAGATCCAGAAGGGGTGCAAATACCTCGGTCTGACGCTGCACGACCACATCATCGTCGGCGCCGTGACAGAGCAGAGCCTGCGAGCCTTGGGCAAGCTCTGAGGGCCCATCGGACCCATCGCCGCCGCCCCTTTGAGCGAGAGGGCGGCGGTTTGGTCTTTGACGGATGAGGCGGGGAGAGAGGCTTCCCGCGCCGTCGGAGATTTCACTATGTTCGACTTGTCCCTGCCCAACCATCCGACCGCCTATGCGCGGGGCATCCCACCGCGTTTTCCGACCAGTGACGCTGACCCCAGTCACCCCTTCGCCCTGACCCTGTCGCCTTGCGCACCGGTTGATCTGATGTTGGGCCGGGCCGGGCCGCTGCTCCTTGCCCGCTTCGCGACGCTGGCGGACGCAATGCAGGGCGCGATCGACCATGCCGAGGGGATAGCTCCTGATGCCGCGCCCCAGCTTCTGGCGATCCTCGACCGCGACGAGCGCCTTGTGATGGCCGGGGCCGCCACCGACCACGCCGTCGCGTGGTGCCACCCGGTGACGAGCGCGGCTGAGGCGAGGGGCGTGGTGACCGAGGCAAGCCAGCTGCGCGCGCAGGCAGGCTGCGCGGCTGCCTGGGGTGAGCGCGATCTGGCGCGACGGCTGCGCCACCGCGCCGATCTTCTTGATGCACGGCTCGTCGACCCGCTCTGGCGTGCCTTCGCCGCCCGGGCGCTGCAGGTCGCTGCGTGACGCCCGAGAGACAGAGGATGGCAGGGGGGATTTGGAGCTTGTCCGGGGGAGAGAGATCGCCCGGCCCGGCTCCGTTCCCTTCCCCTTACCGGAGACACCCGATGACCCTGAGTGAACCCACCCTTGCGCCGCCGATGGCCCCCACGACCGTCGACATGGCGCAGATCTTCGCGGCCTATGCCGAGCGTGCCGCTCGGATCGAAGCGCTGCGCCCCGGCAACAAGGATCGCCTCTTCGACGGCCTCACGGCCGCCGGCATCACCCATGTCACCGTGACCTTCGACGGTGCTGGGGACAGCGGCCAGATCGAAAGCATCGGCGCATGGTCCGGTGAAACCGCCGTCGAGTTCCCGGCGGCCGAGATCGCCTATGCGGCACTGACCTGGGACAACCCCGAGGTCGAGATGCGCCAGCTTTCGCTCGAAGATGTCGTCGAGCAACTGGCCTACGACTTCCTTTCCGACACCCATGGCGGCTGGGAGAACAACGAGGGCGCTTGGGGCGAATTCTGCTTCGACGCCGCGGCCCGCTGCATCCACCTCGAGTTCAACGAACGGTACACCTCGTCCGAACTCTACCCCCATGATTTCTGAGGGGGCGGCGATGGCACATCCCTATCACCACGCCCTGTCCTCGGTGAAGAAATGGGGCGGCACGGTCGACGATTTCATGGCTGTGCATTCCTGGTTTGACCAGAGCAAGGAGATTACTGCCGACTTCCGGCACCGGGCGCTGCGCCACCATGCCGAGGGCATATTCATGGCGGAGACGATTTTCGGCCCGACCCTCACGCTCTCGACCGGGCGCATCATTCCGACCCGCTGGGTTGGCGAGCAGCATGTGAAGGAAGACCTCGGCTTCATCCCGAGCTTTGCAGACTGGGTGAAGGCCATCCGGCCCGAGCCCTGGATGGGCCGGACCACGCGGATCGAGGCGCTGGTCGATCCAGATCTTGCTTCGCCCGTGGTCGAGGTGATCTGAGATGACCGATCCGGCTTATCAGCGCCTCGGCCTGCCAGTGACCGCCTCGCCCTACACCGTCCTGCGCGCGGCGGTCCGGGCGCTGCACCCCGACACGCGCGCCGTGCGCGGCTTCCGGGCGGCGCGCAAGCGCTTCTACCGGCAGATGCTTTGTACGCATGCCGCGCGACAGACGGCGGGTGACGATCCGGCCCGCTGATCATTCCCGACCACCCCCTCATCCCGACACAGCGCCCGGCCTCTTGGCCGGGTCTTCCCCATTCAGGAGGTCCCCATGGCGGATTACTTCACCCACTTCTCATGCCTGCTCGACGTTGGCACCCCCGACAAAGCTGCCCGCGCGCTCGCCCTGTTTCAGGAACTCCGCGCTGCGGATCAGGATGCCGAGGACCCGGAGGTCACGGGCTTCGACCTCGTGCGCCAGGACGCGCCCGAGGACAGCACCCTCTGGATCCATGACAATGACCACGGCGATGTCGAGGCGGTTATCCGCTTCGTGCTGCGCCTTGCAGCAGAGCTCGACCTCACTGGTCTCTGGGGGTTCGAATACGCCCTGACCTGCTCCAGGCGTCGCCTCGACGCCTTCGGCGGTGGCGCGCATGTCATCGATCTTGGTGCCCGCAAGTCCATCGGCTGGATCAGCACGCAAGAATGGCTGGCCGCCGCGCTGAACGGGGAGGACGCAAATGCCTGAGGTGATCTGCACCACCGTCTACCAGTTCCCCGAACTCTCGGATGCCGCCAAGGAAAAGGCGCGCAGCTGGTATCGCGAGCTCGGCCCTCAAGACGATTGGTGGGACGCGGTCTATGACGATTTCGGAAGGGTCTGCGAGATCCTCGGCATCCGCCTGAAGACCACGCCCGTGCGGCTGATGGGCGGAGGGACGCGGGCCAAGCCCTGCATCTGGTTCTCGGGCTTCTGGAGCCAGGGCGACGGGGCCTGCTTCGAAGGTTACTGGTCCCACGCCAAGGGCGGGCCCACGCGCATCCGGGATTACGCGCCCACGGATAACACTCTGCATGGCATCGCTGACCGGTTGCAGGCCATCCAGCGGCGGAACTTCTACCAGCTCGCCGCCGAGGTCAGCCATCGGGGGCGGTACTACCACGAATACACAATGTCGGTGGACGTCACGCGGGACAGCCCGACCTGGCAGCCGCCGACCGAAGACGCCGAGGAGATCGTGACCGAGGCGCTGCGTGATCTGGCCCGCTGGCTCTACCGCCAGCTTCAGGCCGAATACGACCACCTGACCTCGGACGAGGCCATCGAGGAGGGGATCATCGTGAACGAGTACACCTTCACCGAAGGAGGTCGCCGCTTCGGGTGAGGCGCGCCCTTCGAAGAACTTTCCGGACCGCACGCTTGAAACGTACGTCGATGTGGCGTACATATCGATAAGATGTTTCAGGAGGCGACCATGCTCGGTTTCCACGACACCACCCGCGCGATCGATGAGCGTAACGAGGCCCGGATGAATTTTCGGACGAAGCCGCGCATCAAGACTGCAATCCAGCAGGCCGCGGCACTGTCCGGCGTCGACGATTCCGTCTTCACGATGAACGCCGCCTATCAGGCAGCGCTGGCAACGATCGCGGCGCATGAACGCACCGTGCTGCAGCCGGTGGATCATGAGGCGTTCTTCGCGGCGCTCGATGCACCATCTGCGCCGACCGATGCCCTGCGCGCGGCCTTCCGTCGACACAGCGACACGGTTGTGTCGAAGTAAATGGCCGCGTCACAACCGGTCGCCTACACCATCGAGCCGTTCGATCCTTCGAGGCATGATCGAGCGGCTTTTTCTTGCGGCGTCGAACAAGTCGACAACTATTTCCAGAAGACCGCGAACAAGCTCGCCAAGGCGGACAATGTCCGCCTCTATGTGATGGTCGATCCCGTCGGCACGGTCATCGGCTTCTATGCCCTGAATGCGCATGCCGTACAGTTTACGAATCTACCTGCGAAGTTTGCGCGGACTCGACCCTCGCATGGCAACATTCCTGCCGCCTATATCTCGATGATCGGGCGGGATCGGAGGTTCAGCGGCGGCGGGTTTGGCGGCGATCTCTTGGTCGATGCCCTGCGGCGCATTGCCGTTGCGGCCGACGCCATTGGCGTCGCGGTCGTCATGCTCGATGTGCTCGACTGTGGTGATCCCGACCGCGTTGCGCGCCGCAAGGCACTTTACGAGAGCTACGGGTTTGAGCCGTTGCCTTCGAACCCGCTCAGAATGTTCCTGTCCGTCAGCACCGTTCGCAAGCTGATCGCTGAAGAGGACGACATGCAGAAAAAAGATGCCGCACTCGCGGCTCTGGCGCGGCTCGGACAGGAGTTTGACCGAGGTTGATATCCTGAAGGTTAAATCTGCCAACTTACAGGTTGGCAACTACGCTCGGTTTGCCAAACCACGGTATGGCAAAAGCTCCGGAAGGCCGGAGTCAGCCGGAGCCGGGATCACTTGTTCCCGTCGATCCATTTCGACATGAGCCCCTTGTCGCGGAAGCATTCGTCCGGGACGGCGCGCCGTTTGATCCGGGCGAGCTTCTCCGCAAAGGCCACCTGCTTTGAGGTCGGCAGCCGGTCCATGTCCGACACCGGCTTCAGCTGGGCCTGCGCCTCGATCCAAGCACTCAACGACCGGCGGTCCTGCTGAACTTCCCAGGGCAGAAGGGTCTGGTTGCGCAGGGCCAGCGAACACGCATAGGCGATCTGTTTGGGCGTCGCGGGCAGGGTGTGCGTGGTGCTGTCCATCGGGAAACTCCCTTGCTGGCTTGGCTTTCAAGATAGAACATAACAGGAACAAAATCAAGCCGAAGCTCTGGGGCGCGTCGGTTCGAGAGGGAGAGATGGGCGGGGAAGATCAGGCCTGAGGGTGCCCGAGAGAGGGCGTCCGAGCCCGATCCTGTCCCTCATTCCGGAGTTTCCCGATGACATATCTCGCGCCTGTTGCACCTCCCGTTCCTGCTCCCTCTCGCGATCGCGCGCCTGCAATCCTTGCCGTCGCCGAAGCGCTGCAGCCCGATCTCGCCCAGGGCTTCCAGATCGACGCGCTGCGTCTGCGCCTCGAGATGGAGCGCGCCTTTGGCGGCTCCGATGCCGATGGCGCCTGGGACTGGAAGCTTGCCTATGAGGCGGGCGAGGTGGCGCTAGTCCTCTTCCTGCGGAAATTCGGCCGCGCGCTGCTGGCCCGGGCCGGCTCGACCGCAACACTCTTGCCGCTCGTCGCCAAGGTGGCAGGCCTCTTGCCGACGCATACCCGGCGCTCGGAGGAAATGGAGCGCTTCCAACAATTCTCGACGCCGCTGCCCATGGGACTGGCTGCAATGGCGGCAGCGCAGATCACGCCCTGTGACCTCGTCCTCGAGCCTTCGGCCGGGACCGGTCTTCTGGCGATACTCGCCGAGATCGCGGGCGGCAGCCTCGCTCTGAACGAGCTGGCCGAGACCCGTGGTGATCTTCTGCGCCTCCTTTTTCCGGGGCGCCCGGTCACCAGTTTCGACGCCGCGCAGATCGACGATCATCTGGACGCGGGCTTGCGCCCCAGCGTCATCCTGATGAACCCGCCCTTCTCGGCCGTGGCCAATGTCGATGGCCGCAGTACCGAGGCGACAGCGCGGCATCTGCGCTCTGCTCTAGCGCGCCTTGCCCCCGGCGGGCGACTGGTCGCGATCACCGGCGCAAGCTTCGCACCTGATGCGCCCGCCTGGTCCGGGACCTTCGGCCGACTGACCGAGAATGCCCGTCTGGTCTTCACCGGCGCTGTTTCCGGTGCAGCGTTTGCCAAACATGGTACCAGTTTCGAGACGCGGATCTCAGTCTTCGACAAATGCCGGGGTGGCGAACGGGGTGGCATCACCGCCGATCTCGCCAGGCCGATGTCCGTCGATGCGCAGCAGCTCCTCGCCCGGATCGCATCAGAGGTCCCGCCACGCCTCGAGATGGATGTGCGCGATGTCGCTCAACCCCTGTCCACTTCCCCCTTCCCGGGAATTCCTCCCCGTGCGTCCGCCACCCCGGCAGGGAAATCGCGTGCAACGTTTGCGGCGAAGCCCGATGCCCATGTCACCACGCCGGATGCCGAAGACCTCGTCTACACCCTGCGCGAGGCCGCGGACGATCTCGGCGCTGCGCGTCTGTCCGATGCGATCTACGAGACCTTCCGCCTGCAGGCCATCGACATCCCTGGCGCTGCCCCGCACCCGACCAAACTGGTGCAGTCGGCGGCAATGGCCTCGGTCGCACCCCCGAAACCCTCCTACCGCCTGAAACTCCCCGCGGCCGTTCTGCACGACGGCCTGCTCTCAGACGCGCAACTGGAGACAGTCATCTACGCGGGCGAGGCACATGGCGCCTATCTCGCGGGATCCTGGACCGTCGATGAGACCGGCGACATGGTCTCGGCCGCGCCGGACGATGCCGCACACGCTGTCCGCTTCCGCCGCGGCTTCTTCCTTGGCGACGGCACCGGGGCGGGCAAAGGCCGCCAGTCGGCCGGGATCCTGCTCGACAACTGGTCCCAGGGTCGCCGCAAGGCGCTCTGGATTTCGAAGAGCGACAAGCTTCTCGAGGACGCGCAGCGCGATTGGTCCGCACTTGGGCAGGAGCGACTGCTGGTCACGCCCCTCTCGCGTTTTGCCCAAGGCCGCGACATCCCGCTGACCGAGGGCATCCTCTTCACCACCTATGCGACGCTGCGCTCCGAAGAACGCGGGGCCAAGAAATCCCGCGTCGACCAGATCGTCGACTGGCTCGGGGCGGATTTCGACGGTGTGATCCTCTTTGACGAAAGCCACGCCATGGCGAATGCCGCCGGATCGAAGGGCGAGCGCGGTGATACCGAGGCGTCGCAGCAGGGCAGGGCGGGCCTGCGCCTGCAGCACAAGCTGCCCAATGCCCGCGTGGTCTATGCCTCGGCCACGGGGGCGACGACCGTCCACAACCTCGCCTATGCGCAGCGGCTCGGGCTCTGGGGCGGCGAAGATTTCCCGTTCGCAACCCGTGCCGAGTTTGTGCAGGCCATCGAGGCCGGCGGCGTCGCCGCGATGGAGGTCCTTGCCCGCGACCTGCGGTCCTTGGGCCTATATACCGCCCGGTCGCTTTCCTACGATGGCGTCGAGTATGAGATGCTGGAGCACGCGCTGACGCCCGAGCAGCGCGGCATCTACGATGCCTATGCCGGGGCCTTCGCCATCATCCACAACAACCTCGCCGCCGCGATGGAGGCCGCCAATATCACGGGTGAGAACGGCACGCTGAACCGCCAAGCCAAATCCGCCGCACGCTCGGCCTTCGAATCTTCCAAGCAGCGCTTCTTCGGTCATCTGCTGACTTCCATGAAAACCCCCACCCTGATCGAGAGCATTGAGGTCGATCTCGCTGCAGGCCATGCAGCGGTGATCCAGATCGTCTCGACGGGCGAGGCGCTGATGGAACGCCGTCTGTCGGAGATCCCGACCGAGGAGTGGAACGACATCCGCGTCGACATCACCCCGCGCGAATATGTCCTCGACTACCTCGCCCATTCCTTCCCGGTGCAGCTCTATGAGCCCTTCACCGACAGCGAGGGCAATCTGTCGTCGCGGCCTGTCACGCGCGACGGCCAGCCGGTCGAATGTCGCGAGGCCGCCCGCAGGCGCGACGCGCTGATCGAAAGGCTGGCCTCGCTGCCGCCCGTGCCGGGGGCGCTCGACCAGATCGTCCAGCGTTTCGGCACTGACCTCGTGGCCGAGGTCACGGGCCGCTCGCGCCGCATCGTGCGCAAGGGTGAGGGCCCTGCCGCAAGGCTCGTCGTCGAAGGCCGGGCGGGGTCTGCCAACCTCGCGGAAACCGCCGCCTTCATGGATGACCAGAAGCGCATCCTGATCTTCTCGGACGCCGGAGGCACGGGCCGCAGCTACCACGCCGATCTTGGCGCGAAAAACCAGCGCCTGCGGGTCCACTACCTACTGGAACCCGGCTGGAAGGCAGATGCAGCCATCCAAGGCCTCGGGCGCACCAACCGCACCAATCAGGCGCAACCGCCGCTCTTCCGCCCCGTCGCCACCGATGTGAAAGCAGAAAAGCGGTTCCTCTCGACCATCGCCCGCCGCCTCGACACGCTCGGGGCCATCACGCGTGGCCAGCGCCAGACTGGCGGGCAGGGGCTGTTCCGGCCCGAAGACAACCTCGAGTCGCCTTACGCCCGCGACGCTTTGCGCCAGCTTTACCGCCGCATCTATCGCGGCGATGTCGTTGGCTGCTCGCTCGGGGCGTTCGAGGATGCGACCGGCCTCAGTCTGACCGATGACAACGGGCTGAAGGACGATCTTCCGCCGATCACGACCTTCCTCAATCGCCTGCTCGCGCTGACGATCGACATGCAGGCCGTGCTCTTCTCGGCCTTCGAGGACTTGCTCGATCAACGGATCGGAGGCGCCATCGCCGCCGGGGTCTATGACCTCGGGCTCGAGACACTCCGTGCCGAGAGCTTCCGGGTGACCGACGCACGCGTCATCTACACCCATCCCGGCTCCGGCACGGAAACCCAGCTCCTGACCATCACGGAAAAACGCCGCAACACGCCGACCGCACTCGCGGATGCGCTCGACTGGCTCGATGACCCCAAGGCGCGGCTTCTCGTCAACAGCCGCTCCGGCCGGGCCGCCGTGCAGGTGCCCACCACCAGCCTGATGCTGGATGATGGCACCATTGAGCCGCGGCTGCGTCTGGTCCGGCCGACGGAGGCCAGCACAGTTCCCGCGAAGATCATGGAGGACACCCACTGGTTGGAGGCCGACCGCTCGGCCTTCGCCAACGCCTGGACCGTGGAGCTGGCTGAGGTACCGGAGTTCAGCGAGGCCACTCTGCACATCGTGGCGGGTCTCCTTCTGCCGATCTGGAAGCAGCTCCCCCAGGATGAAACCCGCGTCTACCGGCTGCAGACTGACGACGGCCAACGCATCATCGGTCGCCGCGTCTCGCCCGCCTGGGTCACAACCAAGCTGGCAGGTGACGCGCCACAACTCACGGCGGCGCAGGTCCATGCCCTCGTTCTTGAGGGCAAATCCGTGGTGCAGCTTGCCGAGGGAATGGAGTTGCACCGGGCGCGTGTCATGGGCGTGAACCGGATCGAGCTGTCCGGCTTCTCCGAAGCCGCCAAAGACCGGCTCAAGGCAGATGGCTTCTTCTCGGAGATCATCAGCTGGAAGCTGCGCCTGTTCTGCCCGACGGATGCGAGCGGGATCGCGGTATTGGAGCGTCTGCTTGCGCGTTGTCCTGTGACGGGACTACATGCACGCGGAGGTTGTTAGGCCATGTATTCCGAGACTGACGATGTGATCCGTGCCCTCGCGGAGAACGCAGAGAACGTGTGTCGCGCTTACCTTCCCTCCGGACGGCGGGAAGGGTCCTACTGGATTGTGGGCGATTTGCAGAACAATCCCGGCCGGTCGCTTTTCGTGCGGTTGGCCGGGCCCGCGTCGGGGCCGGGTGCTGCCGGCAAGTTCACCGAACATGTTGCGGCGCGGGTTATGTTGCGGTGGCTGGGTCCGGGATGGATTTGCTTGGGTTTTCGCGAAGCTGGGCAACATAACCTCAGCGCACCGGGGGTTTGTTCGTGATGGCGCGCGATGCAGCGGAGCTGTCGCGCTGCCTCGCGCGGGACGCTGAGGCCGTTTGTCGGCATTATCTGCCCAACGGGCGGCGGCAGGGTCAGTACTGGACTGTCGGCGATGCGCGCAACACGCCGGGGCGGTCGATGTTCGTCCGGCTGAAGGGGCCGGAGGCGGGCCCCGGTGCCGCCGGTCATTGGACCGATGCCGCCACGTCTGAGCATGGCGACCTGCTCGACGTGATCCGGGAGAGCTGTGGGCTGACCGCGTTCGGTGATGTCGTCGAGGAGGCACGGCGCTTCCTGAGCCTTCCGCAGGCCGAAGGTGTCCGTCCCAATCACCATGTGCACGCCCGCGCCGCGATGGGATCGCCGGAAGCGGCACGGCGGCTGATCGCCATGGCGCTACCGATCCGAGGGACAGTGGTCGAGACCTATCTGGCCGGTCGCGGCATCGCACCGGTCCATGACGCGGGGGCGTTGCGGTATCATCCACGCTGCTACTATCGACCCGACGATGGCGGACCAGCAGAGCGGCGTCCCGCGATGATCGCATCCGTTACTGACCTGCAGGGCAGGATCACCGGTGCGCACCGCACCTGGCTTGCGCCGAACGGCTCGGGCAAGGCGGCGGTCCCCACACCCCGGCGGGCGATGGGCAACCTTCTTGGCCATGCCGTGCGCTTCGGGACGGCAGAGTATGTTCTGGCCGTCGGCGAAGGGATCGAGACGATGCTGTCGCTGCGCGCGGCGCTGCCGGGCATGCCGATGGCGGCGGCATTGTCGGCCGGTCATCTGGGCGCGTTGGAGATCCCGCGCAGCTTGCGGCGCCTCTATATTGCCCGCGACGCCGATCCCGCAGGCGACAAGGCAGCAGCCGCCCTGACCGCACGGGCAACCGCGGCGGGGATCGATGTGCAGGTGCTGTCGCCCCGGGGTGGCGACTTCAACGACGACTTGCAAGCCACCGGCCTTGACGACCTCCGCGCCACTCTCCGGCCCCAACTCGACCCGGAGGACGCAGGATGGATCAGGGAGGGGTGAACGAGGAGATTGGTCACTTCCTTCGGGGACCAGCTTGCCGCTAGCGGTTCAGCCAGATCCAAGCAGAAGTCACTGCGAGTGCTGCTATTGACAAAGGAAGGAGTAGAAGGAAGCCGCGTCTCGGCCTGACCGAAGCGGGAAGTGTCCTCGATTGTCCAAGAAACTCCTTTCCGGCATCCGTCAGAGCGTAGTGGCCTGCGCGCGGGACACGCAAAAGACCAAGATCAACCAGACGTTCTGCAAGGACCACAACCTGTGGGGCGCCGCCGTCGAGATCAAGCTCCCCGTCCGCAGCCGACTCGGCGCACTCAAGGAGAGCTGTCCATACAGCCGGCGGCGCGTTCCCGTTTGGCTTGGCGTTTGACACGGCGCCGCTGATCACGTCAGCCACCTCGTCGCGTCTTTTCCCAGACGCGCGTCCAGGCCACCCGTTCGGCTGGACGAACCAACCCGTCCCGCTCGAGGCGACGCAAAAGGTTCAAGATTCCGCTGTTGCTCATGCCAAGGGCATCGCGCAGCTCAGCCTGTGTGCGAGGACGCTCAAGCGCAGACAGGACATAGCCGCGTCGTTCCTGTGGACCGAAGGATTCCCTGCGCCGTCGGCGCTCCATCGCAGCTCTCTGCATCATGCGGCGTCCTGTTGGCCGCCGGTCTTGCCAGAGATGCTTGCGAGGGCATCCTCAATCGAAGCAGCATAGTGTACGAGGGGCCGTTTCAGGCCGTGCGTCACGAACACGCGCTGGATGTCACGGCTCGCCCCGGAAAGCCAGAGCGCGACGTCGCGCCTGTGCGCCTTGTGCGCAAGGCCCTCGATCATATTGGCGCCAGTCGAGTCGAGGAACGGCACCGCCGTGAAGTCTACGATCAGCGCCTTGTGGCTGTCCTGAATGCGGTCGAGCACAGACCCGATCGAGGCGGTCGCGCCGAAGAAGAGAGCGCCTGTGATGCGGTAGACCACAACCTCGGGATTGGACGCAGCGTCTTCGTCATAGGTCCCGCGCGGGCGGCTGGTGTCCGCTTCATCACGCCCTACGAAGGCCGTGTTCGCCGCGACGCCAGTCGTCTGGCTCATGCGGTGGATAAACAGGACCGAGCCGAGTGCAAAGCCCACAACGATGGCCTCGGTCAGATCGCGGAAGATGGTCAGGAAGAAGGTGGCGCCAAGCACAGTCGCCTCCCCCCAGCCCGATCGGAGCAAGATCGCGATGGCAGGTTTCTCGATCATGTTCCAGGCTACGACCGCCAGAACACCCGCGAGCGCAGCCAGCGGGATGTAGGCCGCGAGGGGGGCGGCGACGAGCATGAAGAGCAGGATGAACACCGCATGCAGCATCCCGGCGACCGGCCCGTGCGCGCCCGCCCGGACGTTTGTCGCGGTGCGGGCAATCGTCCCTGTGACGCAAAAGCCGCCGAAGAGGGAAGATCCGATGTTGGCCGCCCCCTGCGCAACAAGCTCGCAGTTCGAGCGGTGACGCCGACCTGTCATGCCGTCTGCCACCACCGCTGACAGAAGCGACTCGATGGCACCGAGCAAGGTGAAGGAGATCGCTGCGGGCAGAACCGCCATGATCTTGTCCATCGACAGGTCCGGAAGCGACGGAGCGGGCAGTGACGACGGGATCCCGCCAAACTTGGTGCCGATGGTCTGCACCGGCAGCCCCAGAAGTGCGACGACGACTGCGGCGACTGCAACCGCGATCAGCATGCCTGGCCAATGAGGACGCCACCGGCGCAGACCAAGGATGATGCCGATTGTTACCGCAGAGAGCAGAACGGCAGTGGGTGTGATGCTGGCCCGGGCTGCCCACAGCGCTGGCAGTTTTTCAAGAAGCTCGCCGGGTTCATGGTCCAGCGTCAGGCCAAAGAGTTCCTTGATCTGGCTGGCGAAGATGATCACCGCGATCCCGGCCGTAAAGCCGACCGTCACGGGGAAAGGGATGAACTTGATGAAGGTGCCGAGCCTGAGGAAGCCGATAGCGGCCAGCATCAAGCCCGACAGGAAGGTCGCAAGGACAAGCCCGTCCATCCCGTGCAGGGCGACGGTGCTGGCAACCAAGACGATGAAGGCACCAGCCGGGCCACCGATCTGGAATCGCGAACCGCCGAGGAGCGAGACGAGGAAGCCACCGATGATTGCCGTATAGAGACCTTGGGCCGGGGTCGCCCCCGAAGCAATGGCGATCGCCATCGACAGCGGCAGCGCGACGATGGCGACGGTCAGACCGGCAATGGCATCTGCCCGCAACTGGGGCAGCCCATAGCCTTCGCGCAGGACAGTGACGAGTTTCGGGGTGAAGAGTTCGGCAAAGCTGGGTGCCGCGCTCGGTCTGGTGGTCTGGTCTTTCATCTTCGGCCGCACCTTTGAGGGTTGCGGCGGCATCGTCGGCTTCTTGTCGGCGGTCGCCGTCGCGGGTTGAGGGATCAATGTCTGGGTGGGGGTACCTTCAGGCGAACACCGCGTCCGCCGGCTGTGCTGATCGAGCCTTCGCCGATGAGTTCCACACCAGCGAGTTCAAGCGCCGCAACGACCTTGGTCAGGCTGTCCACCACGCCCCGCACGTTGCCGATGCTTGCCTCCATGCGCTGGATCGTCGGCACGGAAAGACCTGCCAGTTCGGCCAGAGCTTTCTGGTCGATACCGAGCAGCGCACGTGCGGCACGCATCTGTGAGCCAGTGATCATAAGGTATCCTCTGAACAGAGTGATGCCCATGTAGGCTAGCAGTAATGATATTTCAAGTATCAATGTAGGTGCCCTGCATATGCATTATCGGATGATAACCCCCAACGCGGAGATCCGCATCGAGGGTTCTGCGCTACAGGGACTTCAAGAATGCCATCAGGTCTTTGTCCTCCTTCCACGACCGTCCCGGCCTCGCTTGGCCGACTTCGCAGAGTGCCACGGCGTTGGCCTTCATCGTCAGGTCGATCTCGGCATAAATGTTGGTCGCGCTGATCGACACATGCCCAAGCCAGGCGCGGATGGTGTTGATGTCCAGACGTCGCGGCATCGGTCCAATGACCGGCGGCACCGGGGCCCGCCTCCGGCCCCTTCAGCCGGACAAACATCGACCGCCCCGGCGTGTTGCGCGCATCGCCGACAGTCCAGTACTGACCCTGCCGCCGCCCGTTGGGCAGATAATGCCGACAAACGGCCTCAGCGTCCCTCGCGAGGCGGCGCGACAGCTCCGCTGCATCGCACGCCATCACGAACCAACCCCCGCTGCGCTGAGGCTATGTTGCCCAGCTTCGCGAAAACCCAAGCAAATCCACCCCGGACCCAGCCACCGCAACATAAAACGCGCCGCAACATGTTCGGTGTTATGTGGAATTCCACATAGCACCGACGGTGCCACAGGCGAGCATGGCGACCTTCTCGACATCATCCGCGAGAGGACCGGGATCTCCCGCTTTCCCGATCTTCTGGCCGAAGCCCGGGCGCATCTTGGCCGTCCGCAGTCGGTTCACCCGGATGCGCCAATGCCGAAGAAGGCCAAAACCCCCGGTGGCACGCCAGCGGCGGCGGAGCGTCTGTTCGCAGCCTCCGTCCCGATCGCAAGCACGCTTGCCGACACCTACCTCAGCGCCCGGGGCATCACCCAAGGCGGCAAGATGAGGGTCCTGCGCTTCCACCCAAAGTGCTGGCATCGGGATGAGGGCCAGACCCGGAGCCTCCCCAGACCGGCGTTGATCGCCGCGGTCACCGATGGGGCAGGGGCTTTGCAGGGCGTGCATCGCACCTGGCTGGCACCTGACGGACAGGGGAAGGCGCGGGTAGAGACGCAGCGGCGGGCCATGGGTCACCTCCTCGGCAATGCCGTCAGGCTGACCCCGCATGAGGACATCCTCGTGGCTGGCGAAGGCATCGAGACCATGCTGTCCTTGGTCGAGGCAGTGCCGGGCCTTCCCGTCTGGGCGGCGCTCTCGTCGGGTCACCTCGGGGCGGTCCTGCTGCCGGAGGGGCTTCAGCGCCTCTACATCGCCATCGACCGCGATCCAGCCGGGCAACGCGCGGCAGAGAGGTTGGGCGCCAGAGCAACCGAGGTCGGGATTGGTTGCCATGTGCTGGAACCCCGGCTCGGGGACTTCAATGATGATCTCCGGGCGACCGGCAAGGACGCGCTGCGCCAGCATCTTGCAGGTCAGATCGGGCCAGAAGATCGGCATCGTCTATCCGGCTGAGCAGCATCGCGCAGGGGGCGGTCCGGGAGGGCGGGGCGGGGGTCGCGGATCCTTGTCATGGCTGTGGACCGTCGCTTTGCCTCTTCCCGGGCAATCTCATCCACCCGTCACCCACACGGCCTTCAAGAGATGGGCAGGCGGCCGTCAAAGGGGCCGCCCCTTCAAGGACGGGGGGCGACTGATTTCCGCCGGCGGGGCTCGCCCCGCCTTTGCATCGCGAAAGACAAATCAGCCGCCCCCCGCCCTCCTCCACATGCGTTCCGGCCCCGAAAGGGGGTGAAGGGGCGTCCCCTCCCACGGCTTTCGCAGCCCATGAAGGCCGCGCGGGATGACGCGCGGACGAGATAGGCCCGGAGGCAAGAACCGATGACGATCCACACCCACGACGACGCGTATGAACCCGCCCACACCGCATCCCAGACCGCCCATGCGCTCGATGAGCTGCAGCTCTATGGCTACCGCCCCTTTGATGAGCCCGATCCCCGCCCGATGCCCGATGGGCAGCGCCTTGCGGTCGCCGTCGCCGACATCTTCGACGCCCTCGTCGCGACCCTGGAAGACACCCGTATGGAACCCGACCTCGAAGAGGTGCTCTGGGGCCAGGTCAACCTCTTCCACCGCGCCACGGCCCGGATCGAGCGGTCACTTGACGAGAACGAGCAGGCGCAGCGCCGCCTTCAGCGCGAGCAGGACGGCTCCGAGGTGAAATCCACCGAGCTCGAGCGCCTGACGGCCGAAGGCCTGACGCTGATCGAACGTCGGAACTGCATGGACATGATGCGCGATCACGCCGCCACCGAGTTCGTCCATCACACGGGCTCCACCTGGCGCCCCCGCACTGGCTCGATGGTGAACCGCCAGCACATGACCGCAGCGCTGATCGACAGCCGCGACTTCCTGGCCGCCAAGCGCCGCGCAGAAACCGAGGTGATGCTGCCCGCAGGTCCCAAGGTTGCCCTCACCGGCGGGACCGACTTCAACGATCATCGCCTGATCTGGGGCAAGCTCGACCAGGTCCGGACCAAGTATTCCGATATGGTCCTTCTGCACGGGGGAAGCCCCAAGGGCGCAGAGCTCATCGCCGCCAAATGGGCCGAGGCCCGCGGCGTGACGCAAGTGGCCTTCAAGCCCGACTGGACCAAGCACGCCAAGGCCGCCCCCTTCAAGCGCAACGACGCGATGCTGGACGTGCTGCCGGTGGGCGTCCTCGTCTTCCCGGGCAATGGCATCCAAGAGAACCTCGCCGACAAGGCCAAGAAGCTGGGCATCCCGGTCATGAAGTTCGAGAAGGGGGCGTGAGCCCCCAACTTGGGGATTGGCAGATGAGTTCGACAACGGACTTGAATGTTGGATAATCCGACGCTACATTGCAAGAAAGCGTGTTAATCGGACGCCCGCCATGACCGTGATCACCAAGACGAAAGCGAAGCTCTTCCCAAAGGAAGCCCTCGAGCTTGTGCTGCGTGACGAGCTGATGTTGGCGGCAGAGGTTGAAGCAACCTTGCACGGAGTCAAACTGCCATCATCATCGGATGCTGCAGTAACGGCGCCCATACCTATGGACTCGCTTGTCGTGGTGGAACTCTTGTGCGCGATTGAGCCCATCCTGGGTTTCGCGCCGGCTGACGCGACCGTGCGTACGGGGGGCTACAACTCGGTTCAGGATGCACTGGATCACTTGATGCCGCGGCTTGAGAGGCAGTGGCGAAGCAAACAGGGAGTTTCGGCATGAGCGTTGCAAAGCGGATCGACGATGAGGATCATGAAATCCGGCAGGAGCTTGGTGAACGTTTGAGAGAAGCGCGTCGGTACCTAGGACTGAAACAAGAGGAAGTGGCACAGTATCTCAAGATTCAACGGAGCGCCCTGTCGGAGATCGAGGCTGGGAACCGTCGTGTCGAAGCGCTCGAACTGAACCGCCTAGCCAAGCTCTACCGCCAGCCTGTAGCTTACTTTATTGGTGAGGATGACGCAGCAGCGGACTTGCCGGTGGACGTGGCCCATCTAGCCCGGCAAGCGGCAGACCTATCGCGGCAAGATCGTGATGAACTTGGGCGGTTTGCAGAATATCTGCGAGCACGAGCGGTCGCAGGGCAGGAGTAGCCCATGGTCGCCGACTATGTGAGGGCAGTCCGTGAAGGAGCAGCTGCAGCAGGGCGGCTGCATCGACGGCTTGGTGTCCGCGAAAAACTGGAAACCGGAGGCGGTGCAGTCAATGTATTCGCGTTGACCAGTCAGCTTGAAGTGCCTCTGCTGCTGCGGCCGCTTGAAGGCTTGTTGGGCGCGTATCTCAACTCCCCGTCTCGGGGAATCTTGATCACAACTCAACGCCAGTTGAGCATCCAAAGATTCACGGCTGCCCACGAGCTAGGCCACTGCGTATTGGACCATCAGCCAAGTCTTGATGATGAGGCGAGCATCCTTCGGCGCATGCCGGTGAACCTGGAGCCTGGCCATGACTACCAAGAGGTGGAAGCAGACGCATTCGCTGTCGCCTTTCTCATGCCGAAGTGGCTCCTTGCTCTGCACATGAAGCGCCAGAATTGGACTGCATCCGATCTTCGTCGTCCAGGAATCGTCTATCAACTTAGTTTGCGCCTCGGGACCAGCTATGAGGCCCTGTGCTGGACGCTTGTTCGTTACACGATAATTTCAGCGAAGCAGGCCCGTGATCTCTTGCAAACGAAACCGAAGGCTTTGAAAGAAGCGCTTCTGGTGAACCACCGGCCCACAAATTACCGCGGCGATGTCTGGCTCCTCACCGAACGGGATGCCGGTGTGCCTATTGATGGCAGCCGGAATGACCTGTTCGTATTGAAACTGACAGAACACAGCAACGGTGGGTACCTCTGGGACATTGATCAACTCCAAAAGAGTGGTTTTGTGATCGTCAACAACGAGATCGAAGCTCTTGAAACGGAAAGCATTGGCGATCCGGGAATTCGGCGAGTAACGGCTCGGCCGCCAGAAGAATACCGTGGTCGACTTTTGTTGGCCGAGGCGCGCCCTTGGGACCGCAGCCAGAGCCTGTCAAAGTTGGAGCTTAATCTTGATCTAACCGGCCCAGAGGAAGCGGGCCTCTCACGCGCAGAGCGCCGCCAGATGCTGGAGGCTGCCTGAGTGACCGTGAACATTCTAGTTGATTTGAGGTCGTTGTTCGGCCCGATCCGGGATCAAGGCGCTCGGCCGACGTGCTTGGCGTTTGCTGCCAGCGATACACACGCAGCCCTTCGCGCTGGCTGGGACCCGTTGTCATGCGAGTTCGCATTCTATCACGCGCAGAAACGGACTGGTCGGCCGCCTACGAAAGGTGCGTTCCTAGAAGACATGCTCGCAGCCTTGAGGGAAGAAGGGCAGCCGGTCGAAACCGGCTGGCCTGACCTGCCACGGGATTTTTCCTCCATCTGCGACTAGAGTCCGGCCCAAGGAAGGGACGGACGATGAAGCGAACAATTCGAACCGAAGAGCAGATCATCGGGATCTTGCAGGAGCATGAGGCTGGCGCGAAGTGCGCCGATCTTTGCCGCAAGCACGGGATGTCGGAAGGCACGTTCTATGCCTGGAAGGCGAAGTATTCCGGGATGACGGTGTCGGAGGCCAAGCGTCTGAAGGCACTGGAGGACGAGAACGCGAAGCTGAAGCGGCTCTTGGCCGAGCAGATGCTCGACATGGCGGCGATGCGAGAGCTTCTGCAAAAAAAATGGTGACGCCCGTCGTGAAGCGCGAGGCTGTCGCGCATCTGAAGGCCCATCTCGGGCTGTCGGAGCGGCGGGCGTGTCAGATTGCCGGGGCGGATCGCAAGATGGTGCGCTACCAGTCGCAGCGTTCGCCGGACACGGCGCTGCGCGGGCGGTTGCGTGATCTGGCCAATGAGAGACGCAGGTTCGGCTACCGGCGGCTGTTCGTCCTGCTCAGGCGCGAGGGGGAGGCATCGGGAATCAACCGGATTTACCGTCTCTACCGGGAAGAAGGGTTAACGGTGCGTAAACGCAAAGCACGCCGCAAAGCCCTCGGCACAAGGGCCCCGATCCTGATCGAGGCGCGGGCCAATGCGCGCTGGTCGCTGGATTTCGTGCATGACCAGTTTGCCTGCGGGCGGCGGTTCCGGGTCCTGAACGTGGTCGATGACGTCACGCGGGAATGCCTGGCGGCGATCCCGGACACATCGATTTCCGGTCGCCGCGTGGCGCGGGAGTTGACGGCGTTGATCGAACGGCGTGGCAAGCCCGGGATGATCGTTTCTGACAACGGGACAGAACTGACCTCGAACGCCATTCTGAAATGGTGCGCCGAGGCCAAGGTCGAATGGCACTACATCGCACCGGGCAAGCCCATGCAGAACGGCTTCGTGGAAAGTTTCAACGGCAGGATGCGGGATGAGTTTCTCAACGAGACCCTGTTTCGCAACCTGGCCCATGCCCGTGATCTGATCGCGGCTTGGGTCACCGATTACAACACCACGCGACCGCATTCGGCCCTCGGCTACCAGACCCCCGCAGGCTTCGCCCTGCATCTGACTACCGCAATCGCCCGACCCGCTGCACGCGATGAGAGTTCCGCGCGCCGGGCGATTGCTCAACCCGCGCCAATAGGCGTAAATGACCACAGGGCTCCGGTCGTGGCTGGTTGAAAGACCAGTGGCAGGTCAGGCCATATCTAACTCACTTGCCTGCAGATTTGTCCCTCTATCGCCCCCCGACGTCGGTGGGTAAGTGCTATGGTCGGCATGGTGAGCAACCAACTCGTGGTATTGATCGCATTTGTGCCGCCCTGGACGATGGCAGTCCGGTGATTGTCTTGTCGGTGTTGACCCAAAGCTACTTCAGTCCTCCATCGACCGGTGTGATCGACCACATCGATGGTGACGCAATCTACCCGGCACCCAGGCACGCCATGATTGCGGTCGGATATGGGAATGCTTCGGGAGCACGGGTAGTCTTGGTGCGGAACAGTTGGGGGCCAACGTGGGGGCAGGGCGGCTACTGTTGGCTGACGGAGGGATTTCTTTCCAAGCACATGTTTGCTTCAGCTATTTTGAGGGATGAATGTGATGTATCTCGCCGTTCCGCCGCAGCCTGATTGTTTTAGTGTTTGGCGTGAAGCCGTGCGGTGCGTCGACCGCGAACCAGGGCACGAGGCGCACAATGTCTTACTGTCAGTGGCCGATCCCAAAGCAGGCGCAGATCTAAGTGATCCCAGAGTAAGTATCGTCAACGATTTCCTGCTTACTCATGATAAATCAATACGTACGATCTCCAACACAATTTTTCCGGAGGCACTTTATCGGCGCTATGGTGCCCCGGAGTTCTTTGCGCGGTTTCATGAGCGCGTCTTGCCATCGGTTCGCCGAAGCGAACGTTGGTCTGGCTATTATTTCGAGAGAATGAGTAACTGGCCCGGCTCCCCGCTGGACAATCCGCTGTGGGACATTGTCAAGCGCATGCGAGATCCCACCGTAAGGGCTCGAAACAAATTCGAGCTAGCGCTCTTCGACCCAGCCCGCGATCTAGACCGCTCACCGTACGGTGGTCAGTGCCTCAGTTTTCTGAGTTTCAAGTTGTCGTCGGCGACCCCAGGAGTCCTGAGTCTGACCGCGATGTATCGGAACCACTACTATGTGGAGAAGCTACTTGGGAACCTGGTCGGACTTGGTCAGCTGATGTCGTTCGTTGCCTCCGAGGCGGGGCTGGCAGTTGGCTCGCTAACAGTTCTCTCATCTCACGCGGTTGTAGACCTGCCAAAATCATGCGCCGGAGGTCAGATGACGCGCGGCGACCTGAAAATGCTGCTGACCAAGGTCGACGATCTTTCTGCGGCGACAGCTTAGGCGAACTCGATGAACGGCAGCGCGGGGTCTATCGACCGCTCCGTTGCCCGTGGCAGACTGTAGATCTTCTGAATGCCGGCGATAAACTCCGCTTGGCCGCCGTAGCTTGGGTGCCGCACATTCGACACTGAAATATCAAGTCCTTCGAGTGCGGCACCGGCATCGCGCCCGATCGCAACCAATTGCTTAGGCCGCAGCATTTCGACTAGGGCGACAAGAAACGGCCAAGTTGCTTCGCGTTCGGCTCTCCGATGACATCGATTTGTCATAGGATTGTTGGGTTCATGGGGGTGCAATGGGAACACGTTCCAAAGCATGACAGGCCGCCCGATCGACATCAAAAGTTGCCATGTGACCGTAGCTGTCCGTTCTGCAATTGTTGGCCCGACTGTGGCGCGATCCAGCGTGATCCCGCCAAACAGGCGCGCCGCAGCTCCCAGATGTGCTTCGTCTGTCAAGGGTATCCCTGTACGCCGGCCACCAAGATATCCTAGGTCTCGGGCAATCCAGATCGTATCGACCCGCGCGTCAACTGCGCTCTCGAGACAGCGCCGTAGGTTCTCTCTTCGGTACTTGGCTGCCTCGGGCAGGTCGTGAATCGGGCAGAAATCGCCGTAAGGATTGAAAGTATCGACGAGGTCGATAGCACTCAGGGCTTCGACAAAGGATGCGGGCGTCTTCATGGCAAGGGCTCGATTTTCAGCTTGCGCCGTTCGGTATCCAGAATGATGGTCCCACGGCGATGTTCGCGGAGATATCTGAACGCGGCGTATCCTTGCAAGATGGCATCTTCCCAAAGCCAGTCAGGGCACTGCTCAGCTTCATATCCCGCTACAAACTGTTTGATTTGCTTCAGTATGTTAAACGGAAGTTCGCCGTTCTTCACCCCTTTGAAGAAGTCCATCTCTACTGCCTGGCCGAATATCCAAGTCGTCACGCCTTCTTCGATAAGCGCCGCGCGCGCACCGTCCTGTGCTTCGTCGATCAACGGTGCGCTTTTGCGCTTCAGACGAAACAACGACCGTGTGACCGGTGACCAACCGAGGATCGCGACATATGCATAGTGAAAGACATCGTGGAAACGGTAGTCGTCCTGCTTCATGGCGTTGTCGGTCAAGCGGTCGCCAATGTTCAGGCCATTGCAGGTCTGGAACACATAGCGTTTTCCGCCCACGTCTCTCTCAAAGATACTGATCTTTATCGAGCGAGGCAGCTGTTCCTCCGGCGGGAACCCGGCGTCGAAGAGTTTCGGATACTCTTTCTGGGTTGGCCAGCGGTCGGTTGTCTTGCTGGCATTTTTGACTGCTGCTGCCTCAAGCGTGACTCCAGCTTCGTTAGAGGCCCGGATGAGTATTTCGAGGATCGCTACCAATCGAGACCCCAAGCGCCGATGATCGCGATGCAGATCTTCTTCTAGGTGATCCGCCAACAAGAGCCCAACTTGGGCCGCAAGCTCGATCAGAGTTGCTTCGAACGCCTTTGATGGCGTCAGCATGGTGGTCAAGACTGGCGGCTGCAACGCTTGGAAAGTGATTGGCTCCCCCGACTCCGACTGCCAGTCGTCGCCATCATGTGCGAGGTTCGTGACGATTTCGGCGAATGAGAAGCCGCCTCGCCCCGCTACAAGGTTCAGGTACCAAAGAACGTCGCCAAGCTCCTCTGTGACGGCGGCCGCATAGGCTCGGTATGAAATCGGGTCACGTTGCTTCTTCTTTACCTCAGCCAACAGGCTGCCAACCTCACCGAACAGTCCGAGCAGCGGGAAGTTCAGCGACTCTGCTTCACGTCGAAGGTCAGTCGCCAACGCATTTTTCGAGTAGTCTTGGACCGACATCGGAACGAATTCATCTGGCATTAATGCACCCACTGCCACTCGCGACCGCCATGCTGGCTCCGTACATCCTATCTGAATCCGTTCTCAGCCTTGACGCAAGAGAAAGCAACTTGATCAAGGTTCAAGGCGTCGAGATTGTCGGTTGTGACTGGTTTTGCGCCGCGCAGTTTGAACTCTTGGAATTACATAATCAAAATTACGCGACTCAATTGAGGGCCGCGGTCCTGACGCACTTCTTCGCCGATCACGGCACCGCGCGTTGCCCTTTCGTTTCGCTTCTGGTCCAGTCTGACGGCACGAAGTTCAGCTAGGGCGGCACCAAGATGAAGACCCAACATGGCGAACCGGATCGTTGGCCAGACCCCACCCGGGCAAATGCCCGCCGCAGCGTTTTCGCGCAAGACCTGGTCGTCGAAGGTGATGCCAGCTCCAGTGGACCTATTGAGGTTCAAGGCAACGTCGTTGGTTCACTGCGGGCGCCGGAGATCACCGTGGCTGGTTCAGGTCGTGTTGAAGGTTCCGTCGTCGCCCACGACCTTGTCGTGCTTGGGGCGGTCTCTGGCATGATCTCGGCGCGAAGCGTTCGGCTCGCGCCGAGTGCGGTCGTGCACGCCGATGTCATCCATGAGCGGATCGCCATCGAGGCCGGTGCCGAGCTTGAAGGCAGGCTTCAGCGTAAGGCCTGACAGATCTCACACCTCAAGGTCTGGCGGTAGCATTTGGCCGGCAGGCAGATAGCCCCGCCGCGTCTTCCGTCGGAGGGTTTGCGATGCCGCTCTCTCCGCTTCTTCACCGGAAGCACAGGTTTCGATGCTAGTCCGGCCGTGGGTCCCGATCCGACCCCAGGATCGCAAGACGGAGACGTCTCCGAACAGCGTCGCCGCAACATCGACGCAATAGAACCGCGCCATGTTGGCTTCAGGGTCGATGCGGTGCAGATGTGCCAGAGCCATGGCGGTCCTCCCCTGCACAGACTCCGCTTTGCCGCCCCTCAAGTCCAATTGCATTTCTGAATCAATCCGGGCTGTCCGATTCAGAAAGCTGATGGGTCATCGCGATGGATCGATCGGTGTTTCTTCGACAACTTCGACCCAGAGGACCCCGCGCAGGTTTTCCTCCGGCACCAGCCACACAGTCCTGAAGCGACCGCTCACGGTACGATAGCGCTCCGCGACAAGTTCCCGGTTTCCGCAGTCGATCCGCCACAGCCGACGATCGATGATCGATAGCTTGGCACTGCTTCGGACGACGTCATCCATTCCTGCCCCCGATGAACCGTTGTCGCGCTGCAGTCATGGACATGAGGTCCATCAGAACATATCTACCGTCGTCAGAAGTGGTGCTTTGCTGTCGCCACGCGAACCACGAAAGGCGTTTCTGTCGATGCATGTCTTGTCCCCCGTTCTGGTTGTTTCCGCGCTTGCGGCGATGTCTGTTCCTGTCCACGCGCTTGACGCCTGGACGGTCGGAGTCGAGCGTGGTCTGCCGACCTACGCGCTCACCAGCGAGGCGGGTGAGGTGCGACTTGTCTGCGACCCGGATCGCGTTTTCGGGCCGACGCCCAACGGTGCGCTTGTGGTCGGCTTCGACAAAGATGCGGCACCAGACATCGTCGTCGTGCTCGCGAAGTCTGGTGAACAAGCCCGTCTGCCGCTCAAGAACGGCGTCGCTGCCCAAGCGTCGGCTGAGGCCATGGACTGGTCGAAGATGGTGGCGACCTTCCGCGCTGGCGGTGAATTCGCCCTGGTCACGAGCGCTGACAGCCTGACCTTCGAGACAGCGCCGCTGCCCGAGCTTGCCTGCGAGTGATCGCGGGCAGTTCATCGAATTCTGTTGCATGGTCCGGGTCTATCTGACGCGTCGCGCCTCGATGAGCCGCGACGCGATGGCGGCGAGGAAGGCACCAACGATCGTCGCTCGGGGCTCGATCTGCCAGGGGTCACCAAGGGCTGCATGCATGGCCCGGATCGCAGAGGCTTGGGCGTAGACGGTCATCGCTTCGCCGACCGCCATGTCTGTTGCCGACATGGCGAAGATGCGCCTCGCCTCGTCTGCATGCGCATTGATATCTTCTTCGGGCAATAGTCGCCGCAATTCCGCACGGGCTTCCTTGGCGAAGGCGCGCAGCATGTAGGCCGGGGTCACCTCGTCCGCACCTGGGATCTGCTCCAGGCGTCTCTCGGTCATCAGCGGAAGCCGAAACAGAACCACCAGCTTCTCTTTCCGCGGCTTCGAGACCACACCAGCGGAAGCCTCGGGCGGTAATGCCTGGGACGGCGGCTGATCCCTCTCCCCTTCCCTTTTCTCGACCAATCCCGCTTCCGCCAGGGGCGAAGTTGGCAAGTCAGGGAGTTGGGCCTCGATGTTCTCCGCTGGCAGCCCCGCCTCCGGCGCTCGCCGTTCGGCGAGAATGCGCGACTGAACTTCGCGGGAAGACCGCAGCCGCGCGGCGGAGTTCTGCAAGCCCGGCTCTTCTGCCGCCGGTGAGGGTGCGACACGTGCAGGAAGGCGGAAACGGCTCATGCAGGGATCACCTCGTCGATCCCTGTCAGGACGAGTTGCGCGACTTCAAGTTGGCGGGTGATCGCGTCCCCTAACAGCCGACCGCCGGGGGCCTTGGCGTTGGCGCGGGCTGCCGGTCCGAGCGGGCCGTGGTAGCCCAGCTGTTCGAGGATCCTTGAATGCGGGACGATGACGTCGAGATGATCGAGACGCAGGATTTCCTGCAGCACGTCCTGATCGCGTTTCGGCAGTTGCGCCATTCCCCCTTCCCGGGTTGCGGCATCGATGATCTTCGGCCCGGCATCCATGACCAGGACCCGGACTGCCGGGAAGCGCTCACCTTCGGCAATCGAGGCGCGGAGGTCGTCCATCCAGAGGACGGCGCGGTGGGTCATTTCCCATTCGGCGTAGACGGGGCGCGCGGGGATCAGCACCAGATCGGAGATCAGGCAGAAGTCCTCAGTGTCAGGATGGGTGCCGGGCCGGGTGTCGATCACGACGAGATCGACGCCGCGCGCTTCCTCCGCCTCGAGGAGCGACAGAAGCCCTTCCACACTCTCGGGTGGTGAGAGGATCGCAAGGCTCTCCGGCCAGTCGGGCTTCTGCGCACCTTCCCAGACGGCCAGTTCGAAACTGTCACGCCAGCGGCCGAGTTGAGCATTCACGTCGCCATCGATCAGGGTAACGCGGCGCCCGAGGCTGAGTGCTGCAGATGCGAGAAGCATGGCAGTCGTGGTCTTGCCCGAGCCGCCCTTGGTCTGCACGATGGTAATGACTTGCATGAAATGACGCCTCCACAAACGGTACTCGATACCTCTTGCACTGACGCCCGGCGCTCTTTCATGACGCTACGGAAGCCGATGCGCCGAGCGCAAGCCGAGACCAAGCGAAGCCATTGTAAAGGCGTCACTAATCCGACCGGCGTCCGGTGCGCCGTTTAGGCATATGGTTGCAGGAACGTCAAATGGGATGTGCTGGAAGTTGTAACACATCGCCCGAGCCTTCATGTTTCTTAAGGATTCCCGTAGCCATAATGCTGCGGCGCGGCGTCTGAGCTGTCCTAAGGCGTGACCGCATTCGCGGCCGTCTGCCTTTCGGCCTGTATGACGGTTTGCATGTCTACATGCCTGCATAGATGACAGGCTGCATGTCGGCACTGGAACCTGTCTGCGCGGTTGATCCGAAGACGTGCCGACACGACGCCGCCGTCGGGAACGATCCCGAATTTGACTCGCTGACCGGCTGCAAGTCGGAGAATTCGCCTGCTTGCCTGTCGGCCTGCTTGCCAGTTCGCCCAGTGACGGGTTGACGCTGCGCCGAACCAGCTTGTGGCTTCATGCCCAAAGCCATTCATAGTCTGCCATCTTCCGCCATGGGCAGGCCTAAAAGCATCCGGAGAGCCATTCCCCAGCCCCTCTTCCCTTCCCGGGTAACCCATCCTTCAGACAGTCGCGCCACGCCCGGCAGTTCCTCCTGCTGGGAGCGCAAACCTTCGCAAAACCCAAGGTTACAAGGTTCTCGACCACTTTGGTCTCGCGTCAAACGGAGGCCTGACGGCCGGGGCGCAGGGATTTAGTCGGCGGGCCAGCCGCCGACCCCTGACGCCATAATGAGTCCTCACCGGCTGTCCGGTTTCCGCAGGCGGGCTCCTCTTCGGAGGAGCGGAAACCGGCCGGTGAGGACGGTTGGCAGGAACGGTGGTGTGTGGTACATGATGCGCACTGACCGCAAAACACATGTAATGATGCAATGCCCCGCTCGCGCCTGACCTTGACTGAGACTGCCGCCATTAGGGCGCGGCTCCTTGCTGGCGAGAGCGTTGCGGCTGTGGCGAGGTCGATGGGCCGTTCCCGCCAGGCGCTGTCACGTATCAAGGGCAGCCTTGACCGGAAGGAGGTGCGGCGGCTTTCGGTGAAGCTGAACATCCGCATCACGGAAGACGAGCATGCAGCCTTTCAGGCGGTTGCCGAGGCAAGCGGTCTGACGGTCTCCGAGGCAGTCAGGCATCTGGTCAGACAGGCAAGCGATCGTCTTGCCATCCAGGCAGACGAGCTTGATGCCATCGCTGCAGCCAGGCGGGAGTTGTCAGCGGTCGGCAACAACCTCAACCAAATCGCTCGACTGGGTGCTGTCGGTCGTCTGACCTGGAACGCCCGCGATGCCGCCCTGGTGCGCAAGGTCGGCGCGCGGGTCGATGACCTTGTTGAAGAGGTCGTCCACCTCCTCTCGGCGCTGAGGGCCAAGCAGGGACTTGGCGATCAATCTTCTCCTCTCACTCTTGCCGGTGACGCATTCGCCGAGGTGCCGAAATGACCCGGTCGCCTTCCGTCGAGGATCTGGTTCTCGGTCATGTTCTCGATGACCGGCGTCGTGGGCGGGGCGGTGGCGAGGGTGCCGCGTCCCGTCTCGGCACGCGCAAGGAGCGTCAGGCCCGGGCGCTTCTGAGAAACGCTGGTGGGCCCCGTGGCTGGCAGTCGGTCGTCAAACGCATCGCTGGCGGCAGCGCCCGCACCCCACAGGAGCTGAAGCGCCTGCTCGACTATGTGGCCCGGGAAGAGGGGGTGCAGAGCACCTGGTGCAATCTGGCGGGCTATGACCGTGATTTCGATCCTGCCCGAACGGAGCGGACGGCCGATATCTGGTCTTCGACCTGGACCGGCGCGCCGCGTCGGGGGCATGCCGATCACATCGTTCTGAGTTTTCCGAGGGGTGTCGACGCCGAGCGCGCCGAGGTCATCGCCCGGGAATGGGGGCAGGCCGTCTTCGGGTCCGGTGAGTATGGGGATGTCTGGCGCTATGTCGCTGCCCTTCACAAGGACACCGACCATCTTCATGCGCATTTCGTGGTCGACAAGCATGGAATCGAAGAAGGCCGGTTCCTGTCGATCTGTCGCCATGCTGCATTGAACTTCGATGTGATGCGCGAGCTTCACGCCGAGATCAGCCAGTCGCACGGGCTGAACATCCTCGCCTCGTCGCGCCTTTCCCGCGGCATCATCGAGAACCCGCCGCGCCAGTCCGAGCTGCGTGCATCGCGAGAGGGCGGGAAGGTCACGCCCCCTCCCCCGCCGCCGCTGTCCGACGGGGAGCGGAGCCGACGGCTTGCCGCGATGCAGGGCTTTGCCCGTGAGTACGAAGCCTTAGGCGACCTCGCCGGTCTTGCCGCCGCAACTGGCGCCGAGGCGAATGCCTCTTCCTACCTTTCCCGGCTGGCTCGGGCGCTTGGCGCCTCTGCCGCCGCACTCAGACAAGGAGTTCCTCTCATGCCCGATCACTCGCTTCATGCCGAAGGCGACCCCGCCGCGCGGGTTGAGGCTGCGCGCAGCGAGATGGTCGCTTCGGCCACGGAGGCCTGGGAGGCGATCCGCGCCATGGAACCCTCGGCCGAACGGGTCGACCTTGAACGGAGCTTTGCCGACCAAGCGCGCGCCTCGCTGAAACTTGCGCCCGACAGCATCCTCCTCGCAGAGCATGCCCAGGTGGCCGACCGGAACACTGATCCCTATCACAACCCGACCCTCGCATCGCTGGCGCGGCTGGAGCAGGGCCAGACTGAGGGGGTTTTCCTAAATGAGGGTCTACGCGCAACCCTTGCACATGTTCGCGACGAGATCGGCGAACGGCTGACGGCGCTGTTCTCGATCCGGGAAGATGAGCTTCGCATAGCGGGCACGTCCGTCGAGGAAATGGTCGCCCGCTTCAGTCTGGCCGAGCGCAGCGAAGGTCAGCGGGCGAGCTGGATCACTGAGCAGCCGAACACGATGCAAAAGGTGTTCTGGATGGAAACGGAGCGCGCTTTGGGACAGGAGGTTCAGGCGGAAGTCGCGGCTTTCAGCCTAGCGCCGGAGTTGACCGAGGCCGTCGCGCGCGACCAGTTGCTGAACGCCGATCGCCATATGAAGCTCTCCGAGGTGCCCGCGCTGGAAGCCATCGTCGATCGGATGCACGAGACCCTGAAGCCCGAGGACCTCGACCGTGTCCGGTCCGGCGATCTGGCACCGCTCAACGAGCGGGTCCGAGATCCGGCACTCCGGGCCGCCGTCGCGCATGAGTTGAAGAACGAAGGCGACCTCGATCAGTCGAGCGAGGTCGGACCCTGGGCGGACCTGGCACGGGCGCAGCATCGCGCCGCCGAAATGGGGCGGCGTGACCGCGCGGCCGAACGCGACACCGGTCACGAACTCTGAGGACAGAACATGCTTTCGAACCTCGACACCGCATGGCGGTATCCGCTGGCGCTGCTCCTTGGCCTGCTGACCGGTCTCTACATCGGCGGCATGCTGGCGACGATCTATGTGATCACTGCCTTCCGGGAGAGCCTCGATACGCTTAGTCCCATCGGCCCCTGGTTCCTTCGCTACGCCTGGTCCGACCTCGCAGCACGGCCTGCGGTACTGCAGGGCGCGCTGATCATCACCGGTGCTGGGACCGTCGCCTTGACGCTCGTCGGTCTTGCCGGCGTTCATCGCGGCCGCCTCAACCAGTATGACGACGCGCATTTCCAGTCGCGCCGCGAGTTGAAGCGCAACCACATGGTCGGAACCCTCGATCAGAACGGTTTCATCTTCGGCAAGCTCGGCCTCCCGAAATCCGACGCGCCTTTTGTGATGGCACCACCCGACCGCTTCCCCCATGCGATGATGATCGCGCCGACGGGCCGAGGGAAGGGTGTCGGCTTCGTCATCCCGAACCTCCTCCACTTCTCGGGCTCGGCGATCATCCTCGACGTGAAGGGCGAGAATTTCGCCAAGACCTCCATCCATCGCAAGCACGGGCTGAAGAACGGCATCTGGTACTTCTCGCCCTTCGATGAGGACCGAGGATCGCACCGCTTCAACCCGCTCGCCCGGATCGCCGCCCTGCCCTCCGCCGAGCGTCAGTACACTGCGCTGAACTCGATGACCGACCTCTTCCTCATCCCGGAAGGCGAAAGCGCGCAGAGCTTCTTCAATGCAGGCAAGCGGCTCTTCATCGCCTCATGCCTCTACGCCATCGAACAGCGCCGCCCAACCTTGGGCTTTGCCGGCGAGATCATGGCCGGAGGCGGCGACAAGAAGAAGAGCTACACGGCCATTGCCGAGACGACGAACATCCCGATCGTCTCCCGCACATTCCTTGAGATGGCAGACGTCCCGGAAAAGACTCTCGGGGCCTATGTGTCCGTCATCCAGGGATCCGGTCTCGAACTTTGGAACGACCCCGCGGTCGACCGCGTGACCTCGGCCAGTGACTTCGACTTCTCGACCTTCCGCCGCGATCCCCAAAGCCTCTACATCGTGGTCCAGCCCGAGCACCTGAAAACCCTCGCCCCCCTTGTCCGTCTACTCTTCGCGGATGCCATCGCCTCCCTGCAACGCCGTGAACCTGGTCCGGACGAACCTCACGCCGTCATGTTCCTGATGGACGAGTTTGACCAGCTTGGTCGCCAGCCCCTCGTGCTCTCTTCCATTAAGACCATCCGCAGCTTCGGCGGCCGGTTCTTCATCATCTCTCAGACCATCCCCGGTCTTGATGACATCTATGGCGAAACCGGGCGGCGCTCACTGCAGGGCGGCGCTGGTGTGCAGATCTACATGACGCCGCAGGACGACAGAACGGCCGAGGTGCTGTCCAATGCCTTGGGGCGCTCCACCATCACCGCCGTGACCGAAAGCCAATCACGGGTGCGGGCGCTGGAGGACAGCGCCAATGTCAGCAGGCGTTCCGAGGAGCGACCGTTGATCTCAGCAAACGAGGTGCTGCGGTTTCCGCTGGATGAGGTGTTGGTTCTGCCAGAAGGGCAGTATCCGATCCGGGCGCGGCATATCCGCTACTTTGAGGATCGGCACTTTGGGCCGATTGATCGGGCGCGGAACCTCCGCGACCTGAAGGCGGTGTTGGCGCGCGGATCAACGGCGAGTGTCGACAAGGCAGCCCTGCTGTCCGGATTGGCTAATTCAGGCGTAACGGTCGCAGTAACTGCTGAACAACTTCCCCAGGCGACCGCTGCCTTCCGACAACTCAAGGAAGCGGCGACAGGCCGAAGCAGGGTTGCACAGCGCAAAGGTCTGGTCATGCCCAGCGGGTGAATGACTCCCGACCCCCGACTAGTTGCTGGCCGATGAAATGTAACAGAAACGAGAGGATAGAGAGTGGTAAGGAAGACATATGCAGCGTTTGAACCTACTGCTCGAATGGTGGCCGCCGGCCGCAAGACAATCGAAAAGATTGCGCGAGTCGAGTTGCAGGAGGACCTAGACGGTCTTGTCAGGGAAGTCTGGCGAAAGATGGCGATGGAGGCTCAGAAAGAGCGGGAAGATACCAACTCAGCTATTCTAGCGAAGTTGGGATAGAGATGCGGACACCCCGTTGCAGCTTCATGTGAGTGAGTGCTGGAATCGGCCGAGGCTGTGTGGAAACTCACCTGAGACACCCGATTGACAGAACGACGTTCTGACACCGCTGCGCGATGGAAACGCCTTTCTGGGTTTGATCAGTGAAGGGACTTTGATTGGGAAATCCTTCCGCGCAAAATCCCAGAACCCGAGTTTTCACACAGCCTCGGCCCAAAGCGGACGATCGGTCTTACCCATTTCCGCGCTTCTGCGCCCCTGAAAGCTGCGGTCCGATCGGTGCGGTAGCGTCCACGGACGTGGTGTAAATTCAGCGCCGTCTTCGGTGTGATCTCAGGTGGCCATCGAGATGTATGGTCGAGGTGGAGTTTGGCGACTTCAACCACGAACCACACGGAGACCCC